>Ga0208958_1001062_pt1 | contig 29112 bp, 43 predicted proteins | sample RifOxyB1_FD_184032 | JGI IMG/M metagenome (GOLD analysis project Ga0208958, IMG submission 184032) | Soil microbial communities from Rifle, Colorado - Rifle Oxygen_injection B1 (SPAdes) | ecosystem: Environmental > Terrestrial > Deep subsurface > Rock core/Sediment | place: Rifle, Colorado...
GTTAAAACCGGATTAGCGTCTGTCCCATTAAGCAAGTCTTGGAAATCTAAAGTAACAGAACCTGCAGCGTCTATTGCAATTACTTTTACAAACACAGTTACCCCAGCTACGTTTACATTGTAAAACACTATTGATGGATTAGAAGCAGCAGTTTGCTCAATCCAACAATTTGTGTTCCCTGTTATATCGGGGCTATTACCATCAACATAAACATCAGTATACAATAATTCTCTTGCTTCAATAGCAACTATTAATAAAGCCATTTGGTCATAAACTGCATTCTTGCTTGGAGCTATTGTAGTTACTCCGTTCCAACCTGCTACATAAGCAGTGTCACTAATACTTGCTGATGTTAAATAAGAAGATGAAGCATTAGTTAAAGTTGCTATTGAAGAACTCACTGAAGCACTTGATATCAAATATGAACTTGAGATAATTTTTAGTGGAACTATATCATTTTCATTTGTAGTTATTCTTAAACTAAAACTTGATGAGTCTAATTGCAAAGACTTAATTGATGATGAAAATGAAGCTGAAGCAATTATAAAGTTTGATGCCGTTACTTCTAAATTATCAATTCTTATTTCATGATCTGAACTTGTTAAAGTTAAATTGCTTGCAGTTGTTTGTAGATTTGAAATATCAGTTTCATTACTTATAAATCTTGAAGAAATACTTGAAGATACAGATGTAAATGAACCACTTATTTCAGATGATATTTGTGCTGACGAACTTAATAAACTTGGTTTTGCAGAAATATTACTAAATTCAACTGATGAAGCATAAGATGATGTTACTGCATAAGAAGAAGATATTACACTCCCTGAAAATACTCCATTCGTGTCTATACTAAATACATTCGCTTCATCGCTATCTCTACCTACTAATATATTTGTAGAACCGTCATTAGTTGTTCCTTTGAGAGTCAATCTTCCAATAGCAGGTGTACCGTCTAAATCAGTCGTCCCGATACCGACGTTGTCTGTAAATATTCCAGTTCCAAATTTTACTCCCCCGTAACTATTGCCAGCATTATAAAATGTAAAAAGACCTGATTCTATTTGTATGCGATTTATACTCGCAGCTTCTCCAATCAATAATCCCGCAGTTGAACCATAAATGTTCCCAATTACATCTAATTTATATGTCGGCTCCGTCGTCCCGATACCGACGTTGCCTGTAAAAGATCCACTAAATGAACCGGTATAATTAGTTTTAGTTTCTAATGTTGCAGCCCTAGTTGAAATTGAAGAACTAAATGCTGTTACTGAACCTGAAATTTCTGATGCTATTTGTGTAGAAGATGAAAGTAAAGTTTTACTATTTAATATAGATAAACTTGACGAAAACGAAGAAGAAGCTATTATAAAATTAGAAGCTGTAGTTTCTGTATCTGTAATTCTTATAGAAATACTTGAAGATGCTAGGATAAATGCTCCAGATATTTCTGTAGAAATTTGTGCTGAAGATGATAATAAAGTTTTAAAATTTAATATTGAAATAGATGAGCTAAATGATGCAGATGCAATTATAAGATTAGAAGATGTTACTTCTAAATTATCAATTTTTGTTTCATGATATGAACCAGTTGAAGTTGAATTTAAAATTGATGCTTCATTTGATGTTATTCTTGTAGATAAAGAACTTGATAAAGAATTACTTGAACCAGAAATTTCAGAAGCAATTTGCAAAGAAGACGACAATAATATTGGTTTTGCAGAAATATTAGAATAGATAATTGATGAAGCATAAGATGATGTTACTGCAAATGATGCTGAAGTAATTATTCCAGTTAAAGTAGAAGCAGTTGCGGCATAAGATGCAGATTGAATAGATCCAAGTAAAAGAGATGCAGTTAAAGCAAAAGAAGATGTTGGAATTAAAGTAGTATTTCCTAATCCATCTTGAGTAGTATTGCTTGCTGTATCTATTTGAATTAAACGAGGATATGTATCACTTATTAAATTATTAGTTAAATCCATTTAAGAAACCTCTATGTTTGAAACATTTATTGAAATAGTTTTTCTTGATTCTTTAATCATTTCAATATCATTTACTGTAACTTTATAATTATGTATTTGTTTTTCTTGTACTATTTTATTTCCTTTTAACCATAAAATAAGTGTTATTATTTTTTTCTTTTTATAATCTTCTAATTGTTGAAATTTTAATAAACTTTCTTCTCCTGTAGAACCATATTGTATGATTTCATCAACAAAGTTCCAAATAACATCATAGTCAATCCAATTTGTAAATACTTCATTCCACTTCATTTATTATAAATATAAATTTTTTTAAAATAAAAAAGCCCATATTTCTATGAGCTCTCTTAATCAATCAAGTATCGATCTAAATTATATCTAGAAATTCATTAGATGATGACTACGACACTATTTTAAATATAATTATATTTATATCATTCTCAAGAATTCAATATCTGAAATGATTTTGACACCTAAATTTTTAGCCTTTTTAGTTTTACTACTTTGAGAATCTTTGTCAGTCTGGACAAGGTAAGTTAAGTCTTTTTTAACGTCAGTTTCAACCAATCCACCATTTTCAATTACTAATTGTTGAAGTTTTTCACGAGTATATCTTTCATTGTTTTTATCAACAATTTCTACTTTTCCAGTAAAACAAAATGAATTTCCAGACAATTTATTACTATTTATAAAATTTACTGCATTCACAATATTATTTTGTATAGTGACATATTTCAATAAATTTGCTATGATATATTTTCTTTTATTAATTCCGTCAAGAAATGATTTAGCTGTTTTTTCTTCGATGCCCTTTATAGATATTAAATCATCTAATCTAATGTCAAGAATCTTATCTAAAGTATTATAACCACTATTTACTAATAACTCTACCATTCTTGATCCAAAGTTTTTAATATTTAATCCAGCTATAAACTTGACTAAAGTCAAATTACTGTGAGTGTTTATTATTTCAATAATTTTTTCAGCGGATCTTTCTCCAAATCCATCGAGATGTCTAATATTATTAATATTTAATTTATACAAGTCAGATGGAATTATTATTAATCCAAGCTCATAAAATTTTTCTATTGTTTTTTCTCCAATTCCTTGAGTTCTCATTCCAGAAATACTGATCCATTTATTTAATATTCCAAGATTAAGTCCCTTACATTCTTCGTTATCGCACTGTAAAAATTTTCCATTAACTTTAAGAATTGAATTACAACTTTCACAACACTTAGGATGTAAAAATAAATTACTTCCAACTCTCTTAATTACATTTTCTAAATATGGAATTACATCGTTTCTTCTACTAATTAAAACAATATCTCCTTTTGAAAGTTGGAAGTTTTTAAACATTTCATAATTGTGTAATGAAACTCTTTTTACTTCAACACTGCCGATTATAACTGGTTCAACTAACATTACTGGAGTCATTCTTCCATTACTTCCAAGTTGCCAAACAACATCATTTACAGTTGTCTGTTTTTTAGAAGATGTAAATTTAAAAGCCATAGCTCCCTTAGGTCTGTTATCTTTTTCTCCAAGATTGTTGTATTTGTTTATAATATCACATTCAATGACTAAACCATCAATTTCATAAGCTAAACTATTTCTTATTTCATTTTCATAATCAGTATATAATTTATTTATTTGAGACATTTTAGAAATATTTTTAATATGAGCTGTTTCTAACCCAAATTTTTCTATATATTCAAATTTATTTTTCTTTAGTTCAAATATACCGCTGCAATCATAATACATTATTGTCAAATATTCACTATATTTACCATCATATCTTTTAGATATCCCACCTGCGCCGTTTCTTAAATTTTTAATTGAAACTTCGTTTCTTTGTAGTTGAATTGATATTATTTCATTAAAATCTTTTTGTTTTAAAATAATTTCTCCTCGCAAAGATCCAGTATAATTGTTTATTTTTAATTTTACATTTTTCATCTTTTTAACATTCTGAAAAATGTTCTCTCCAAAAATTCCATCACCCCTCGTGATAGCTTTAATTAAATTTCCATTTTCATATTCAAGGTCAATACTTATGCCATCTAATTTTTCACTTACACATAACGTATCAATATTGTACTTGTTTATCCATTCAATAAATTCACCAATATTCACAACCTTATTTAGGCTTCCCATTGGAATCTTGTGTCTCTCTTTTGTCCAAGAACTTACAGAAACTGGACTTCCAATAGTTTTAAGAAATGGATCATCTGGATATTTTAATTTAAACTCATCATATAATTTATCATATTCTTTGTCAGACATTATTGGATTAGACAAATTATAGTAGGTATCAGATGCTTTTAAAAGTAATTGTTTAAGTTCTTCTTTATTCATCTTCTAAATCTTTATTTTTAAGAGTTTCAATAAAATCAATCAAAATTTTTAAAACTCGAGGTTCTAAGTAAATTTCATTTTGAATCTCTATACCATTACTAGTATAAAGTATCAATTGATAACCATCAAATTTTACGTACACTGAATCACCAAGATACTGTTCTTTCATTTTGTCTCCAATTTTTTAATAACATTTATCTCATTTCTAAAAATACCATTTATATAATAGTAATAAGCTTTTCTTTTAGAATTTTTAGTAACATTTTCAAATTTAATCGCAGTTATATTTCCAGCCCGTTTTCTTCCAAACACATCTTTAAATAATACTAAATCTTCAAGCTCGTATTTTTGTTTCATTTAAAATCCCTTTATTGTTTTGAAATAAGACCTCAAACTTTTTCCATCTAATAATTTAAATGATGTGATAGAATCACATCTATACTGAGATTTTCCCCTGTTGTTTGTATAATTTAATGGTACTTTATCATAAGAATCAAAATAAATAATATAATGTCCGGTTTTTCCGGACGATCTTGTACATATAGCATTTATCGAAACGTTGAATGATTTATTGACTGGCATGTGTTTCTCACAATCATAGTGATCATAACAAATAAATATCGCAGGAATATTTACCTCATGAACATAAAATCCAGTTCCCCAATTAGTATTAGATGTAGCATTAAATGTATTCATAACTTCTTATAAAATATTATTTATTTATATAGTCTAATATATATAATTTAAGTGTAAAAAGAAATAGGTAGGAAAAATATTTTTGTTATAAATTATTCATTTTTGGAAGAATTTGAAAGGTTTTTAGATATTTAATTCGAATTTGTAATGGCCACAATCCCAAATTCTGTCAAAGCCATTTAACTGCATATTCTCCCATTCTGTTAGTTTTGGATTAAATGTTTTAAGCTTTTTTGAAAGAACATTTTTACGATAGTTGAAACGATGAATTCTATCAATATACGCTTTTTTATTGACATACCAGTAATTGGGTGTTGTTTCTTTTATTAAATCAAATCCTATTTTCTTATATAAATTTCCATTAGACCATCTTTTGTCAGCATAAGTAATGATTTTTTTTGGATGATAATTTTTGATGAAATGAGATAATAATTTTGATGCTATTCCAATTATATTTTTTGATGAACAAAATCTTATGAGCTCATATTCATTTTTTACATCTCTAGATCCAAGAGAAATTCTTAGTTTTCCAAATGTCATTACTGAAATAAGTTCATTATTGTAAAATGCACCAAGCCTAATAGAAGAATTATCAATTCCTTGAATATGATATTTTTGTAAAAATATATCTTTTTCGTGGACAGAAACTTCTTTTATTATACACTTTCTAGCATATATTTTTTCATCATTTAAATTAAAGATTGATATTAATCTTGATTTAACTATATCTTTTTTTAATCTCCATTCATCTTCAAAAATTTGAATTAACTGTATTTTATTGTCTTGACATATTTTTGTTTTTTTCAAATGATAGTTTTTGTCTTTATTACCACCCAATTCTGAATGATGATAATTTCCATTTGTTTCAATAGCAATTTTTCTTTTTTCTAAAAATATATCTAATTCAATTGATTTATTGTTTTCATCTCTTAAATATCTATATCTATGATATATGTTATCATTTATGTTGATTGATTTTATAAATTCTATAATTTCTTTCTCAAATTTTGATGTTCCAATTGTAGGATTGCATTTAAAACAAATTGGATATTTTGCTTTTTGACTTATATTTTTCTTACAAAATATAAAATTACATTGTAAACACTGAAATTTATTTTTTGTAATTTGTTCAAGTTTTGCAGTTTCTAAATATATATTAAATTTTTCTAATGATTTTTTCTTTTTTGTTTCTATAGATTTATTAATATTATTTTCTAATTGAAAGCCTATTCCTCCATATTTTTCTAATATAGTTTTCATAGCTTTTTTGTTATTAGCATAGAATTCATTTCCATATTTTTTTTTAAGAATTTCATTCATTTCCTTTGAGTGCCAAGCAAAAGCATTTTCATTACCATATTTTTTTAATTTAGTTTGTTTAATTTTTTCAATATTTATATAATTTTCATCTCCATATCTTTTTAATTTTGTTTGTTTAACTTTTTTTACAACTTCGGGTCTTTGAAAAATATATTCTACTCCATATTTTTCTTTATGTTTTCTTTTAACATTTTCATTATATTTATTTCTAAATTCTTCATCTTTTCTATATTTTTCCCATTTTAATGTTTGTTGATGTGAAACTTGACATGAATGATTGTGATAAAAGTGTCTATCATCTTTTCTAAGAGTTTTATCGCAACTTGGATTTTTACATTTTTTTACTGGGATTTCATTTAACCAATTAAAATTATGTATTCTATTTAAATGAGATCTTAATCCTCTTAATGATTTATGTTCTTTATTGCAAAATTTACATTTATTCATATTTTTTAACCAATCAATATAGCAGAAGTTTAATGTTATATTGAATAAATATAAAAAATAATTTTCTTTTTATTATTTTTTAAAATAAAAAAGCCTGTAAAATTACAGGCTTTAGAAATTATATAAAGAAAAGAATTTAGACTACAGTTTCACCGATACTTGCTCCTGTTGGTTGAATATTGAAAGATAATTGAATAAACTCGGCTGCCTTAGTTGGCTGTATATAAATATCACCTTTTAAAATATTTCTATCAATGACGTCTGCTGTATTATTTGTTTCGTCCATTACAATTCTATAAGCATAGACTCCAGATTTCCTTTGGACAGAATCCATATAAGGATTTGCAATATTAAGAAATTGTTGTCTAGTAGTGTTTGTATTAGGCTCAAAAAGTAGATAACGACTTGTTGAAGCCAAAAATTTCTTTAGAGCTATCAGCAACCTTCTTACGTTTACCCTATCTAATGCTGATGCAGCCTTCTGCAGAGTCTTCTGTCCCCAGACACTTATTCCCTGACCAGGAAATGTAGCAATTGGATTTACTCTTCCATCGTATAACGTGTCTCTTTCTGTATGAAGGACTTTTTTCTTCACATCGACAGCACCAATTCCACCACGGTTTAATCCAGCTGGAGCAAACCAGGGTGAAGCTACCTTATCTGTAAATGAAATTACTTCAGCAATAACAACCGAGGGCGGTACCCATACGTTTTTATTTCTCTCTGTATCTTTAATTTGTATCCACGGGTAGTATGTTGCCGTGAAATTATTATCTATTCCTGAAACAGAATTTACAGCATCTGTAATTGATCCGTTATATCCAACACAATCCATAACATAAAAACAATCTTGTCTACTATCACATATATTTCTTACATGTTCAGTTATTTTTGGATGTGTATTTTCTAAAATGCCTGGAGTTATAATCATATTTACATCAAACAAGTCTGGGTCAGATATAGTATTTAACGCTCTTTTATAAGCAAGTGAACCAGATGTAGATGCTCCAGAACAATCAAATCCAAATATATTAGATGCTTGAATTGCTGCTCCTACCTGTTTTCCTCTATTTGGAGCCATTCCATCCCAACCGAATTGGAATCCAACTGTGAATTTTAACATTTCAGTTGGAGCTGTTGAGCCAGATAAAGAAGCAGAATATAGAGATGAACTTCTGTGACCCACTTTGTCGTCTAAATTCATTGTTGCAACTGAATTTGTTACTGAAGAATCAGGTATCGGTTTAAAAAATTCCTTAGCATCAGAATCTTCGAAGTCTACTCCCCAATAGTGAAGATTGTTGTACGTATCTTCATCACCTTGATATGATTTTGTTGGAATTGAAACTAAACCTACAACATTATCTATAAAATCAATATATGCACTATTTCCAAATGGAACAACTTGATTAGAAATATTTTCTAAACCATTAGCTGGAATTATACGTACATATTTACTCTTGTTCGGATAATCTCCAAAAGAATCTATTCTTCCATTGGAATCAATAACATCATATTTGTCTCCGATAACCTTAAGTATGTAATTGTCACTGCTTGGATTCAAATCAACATTAGTAAATGTTTCATATGCAATCTGTCTTGTATCTTTATCAGCATAATCTCTGATAACAACATTAAATGTTCCATAATCAGAACTTCCAGAAGCAGGTTTTTTGACACTATTAATAGATATTTTATAAGATGTATTAGCATTTGTTCCATCACTAAGAGTTGCAAACCTAAATAAGTTAAATGGGCCACCGCTTACACTTCTTTGTGATTGAATCCAGGGTGTAAATGCCGCAGAATAACTTGCAGAATTGTCAAATGTTAAATTACCAGTACTTGAACTTACACTACAGCTTACAGTATCTGCTAATGAGGCAGAATTTGCAAAGTTTCTAAATAAAGAATAAATATATAAATTGCTTGACAGTGCATTTCCTGATGTGCTTTCAGGACCCTTACCAAAAACTTTTTCTATATAATTAGGACTGGCAAAATCAAATGAGGCACTAACAGTAGTTCCACTACCAGAAATTATAAAACTGGTTCCAATAGCAGCACCAGAACCTGTTACTGATCCTGTAACAAAAACATCATTTGTAAAAGCATCACTTCCAGATGTGGGCGCAAGAACAGCTACACATTTTAAATATGAAGAGCCAGAAGATATATATAATTTAATAAAATCATTCTGCCCTTCAGTTCTTGTACTACCATTTCTCCATCCCTCTATTCCCAAAACTCTGACAACATGAACAATACCTGCATTTTTTAAATAATTTTTTACTGTATAAGGTACGTACGTCTTATCTGTATTCTCACCAAATAGCACATTAAAATCATTTGCATTAGTAACAGGTTGAGGAAAAAATGCCTTCCCACGTTCTGTTGGTCCGATTATTACCGCACCAATAGCACCAATTCCTGTTGACAAAAATGATTGATCGAGTTCGCGGGTAAATACACCCGGCGAAATTTGAGCTCCTGTCGCCACTAAATTTTCTCCATTTTAATTAAAATAAACTATTATATAAATATAAGACTTTGAAAGTAAAATATAAATATATTACAAAATCTTTAAATCTTTTAATCTACTGTCAATGTTCCTTTTTCTAAATCAACTTTTCCAAATCCGAACTTCTTTCCAGTATCGTCGATTAATTGTTTTTCTCTATTTTTCAATTCTTTGTAGTCTATAAACAATTTCTTTTCTAATTCACTCAAATTATTCATTTCGATCCTAACTTCACCAATTTGGTTCATAACTTTGATGAATTCTATTTGTAAATTTTTTATTGTTTCTAATGTTTCCTTTGGGAGATTAATAACTTTTATCATGTTTTACTCTACTTTTATTGTTTTTAATGTTTCTTTTACTCGACTGTTTTGTAAAATAGATTCAAATTTGACCGCATATCCTTTTATTAATTCAGCTCTATCTAAACCATTAATTATTTTCCTGGAATTTAAGTAATCAGTTTTATTCTCATTTATATAGTCACTTAATTTTTTACCAGTAAATATTCCCTTTATCATTCCAATAGACATGATCTTGTAGGCAATACTTGACTGTAAAGCTTTTTCTGGATTATCTATTAAATTTTCATTTAATAAATCTCCTAATTTTTTATAATTAGATCTACCAGTAATTTGTACAAAACCTCTACCTCTAAATAAATAACCATCTCCTTTTATAGTGTTTCCTAATCTTTTACCAATTGGGGTATTTGGCTCGTATTTATCAAAATAAGATTTTTGACCCCTTTCGATTATAGGCTGATAAGTATTAGCACATTCATGTTTTACAGTTGCAAACATGTATGTAATATATTGAATATTATTTATATTATCTAATTCTATAGAATTTAAAATATTTTCTAATCCATTTACTTGCTCTTGGTTTAATTTTCCAAAACTGTTTTTATATAATTTAAAAAATAACTGTCTGCTAAATTTCATATTATTTGTGATAAATTTAATTGTTGAAATTTTATTCTTTTTATCTGGACAGTATTAGAAAAATCTGTAGATTCACTAATATATTCATTATTTAGTTTTGCACTAACTCTATAATCATATGTTCCCCAATTTATAATATCAACATATCTTGATTCTGAAGAAGTTGAAATTAATTCAAAAGAAGATGAATTATGAGATCTAAATATTTCATAATAATTTATATTTTTTATTGGATTAAATCCCAAAATAACTCTATCATTATTCTTTAATGAAGTCAATGTCTGAATTTCTCCAGAATGAGTAATGTATAAATTATTAGCCCAATAATTTGTGCCTGATACATATAGATTTATAACATTTTGAATGTTAATTTTTCCATATCCATTTGTAGAGTGCCAAATTCCATTTTCACTTCCTGTTTGTCTAGCAAGATATCGAGCAACCCACAAACTTTCAGATAGATAATTTGTTATATATGATAATTGTCCAGCAATATATCCATTTGAATAAGAACTAGCGTCTGGCTCAATTTGAATGGGGTCTAATGAAAAAAATTCTATATCATATCCAGTTTCGTTATTGTTATCACCACCACCAGTAACTACAATACTTGGTAAGTTGCTTCCACTATCACTATCAAAAACATTATCTAAACTATTGGTACCTGCTGGAACAAAACATTGAACAAATGGATAATAATTTAATGCAGTAGAGATAAATCCAGACAAACCAATTGTTGATTGAATATAAATTTGAGATCCAGTTGAGAATGATTGAGAAATTAATGTTGAAAAATTTTCAATTCCAAGTTGATTAATTTGTCCAGTCCATATCTCTCCCAAACTTTCATATCCTGATATAAATGCATTGCCAATATCAATATCATGTTGTCCTCCAACTCCTCCTATAGAAATATTATTTATCATTATTGTAAGGTGTAATAAACATTCACTTCTATATTAACTGGATTGGTAGAATTTATATCTATTGCACTGCCACTAATATCATAAGTAAAAATCTTTAGTTGTTTACTCAAAGAACCTTTTTGTCCATATCCAAAAAACAATTTTCCATCATTATTGTATCCGACAAAAGATTTAACATAAACAATTCCATTTAATGTAGCCACTGAACTTGTTGCTAAATACGAACCAGTTGCTGTCCTAGACCAACTAACATCTGATCCTAAACTATTTTTATGAAGATATAATACACTTGGATTGTTAGAACCACTTTGCTGAATTTGAGCTATATATTTTCTTTCATATCCAATTATTTTAGAATTAGCATTAGAAGCTATAACCCAAAAATTAGCAGCTCCATTACTATTATAAATTATTGGCTCACCATTCCAATAAGTAATTACAGTCTGATTATCATCAGAAAATGTTCCACTAGGGTGACTACTACTTATAATTACACCAGGAGAAAATTTAAAATTAACATCGTTTTTTAATATTACTTGATTACTTCCTAAATTATGTGTTCCTGGACCAACATCAATTAACTGACTAGATGTTGCTAAAGCAACTTTTGCTGATAAATCATCACTAGTACTTACATAAATTATTTTAGAATCTAAAATTAAACTTTTTAATTCATGTGTAGATTTATTTACAAAATTTAATGAACCACTTACTAATTCAACTCTTAAAAAATCTCCATTATTTAATGAATTTGCTCTTAATGTTTTTTCAATTGATGAGCTTGGATGTGTCAAAACAATTTCATAAGAAGAACCAGATATATTATATATATCTCCTCTTCCTTCTATAACTATATTAATCTGATTTCCATTATCTCTTAAAGTCCCAGTTAATTCTGAGCTGCTTATTATTGCATTTGGAAGTAAAAATAGATCTACGTTATTTTTTAACACTATTCCACCATCATACGTTCCAGGGTAAATGGAAACTAAATCACCAGAACTAGCACTATTTACAGCGGTTTGAACATTTTCAAAACCTAATGTACTGCCATCTGATTTTAAAAGAATTATGTTGTTATATGTTGTTGACATTTAAGCATTTCCGGGATTAAAAAAATTAAAAGTATAAACAGATTGCTCGTCAATAACTACAAGCACGGTATTTGTAATAGAAACTGGAATTTTATTATTTAAAATAATACTATTTATATTTTTAACAAATTCAGACTGTATTATTATTTTAGCTGGAGATAAGATCTTTATCGTTGTGTCTCTATTGTTAAAAGATTCTGGAATTATATAAGCATTTACATTCATTGTAAAAGTATCTGTTACACTTCTATTATCATTATCAGTAACTTCTATAACATTATTTATATTATCATAATTTGCACGAAACTTATAGTATTTATCTCCCCAATAACTACCCTCAGCATAAACAAATTTTTCTATGATACTGTTCATCTGTCTAATGTATGCAGTCCAGATTTTTACTTCATAGTTAACATTTACATAATCTGGAACAGTCACCGAATAATGAACTTTAGAAGGACTTAACTTATTTGCTAAAGAAAATATGTCGTACCTATTTTTCGTATCATATCCTGATGAAATAGTTCTTCTAAGGTTTCCATCCATCTTGTCCATAGTCATGGTTGAACTTTTAGCAATATCTCCTCTTGATATTACTAAAACTGGAACTAATATTTGTTTTGTATTTTCGTCACGAAACCATCCATCAGCTTGAATAGACTTCCATCTCTCAGGATTTGCAAAATAACAAGGGACTGTTGTTGATTTATTATTTTCTACAATTTCTGGTTTAATTGTATTTTTAATGTGTCTTAATATTGCTTCATCAACATCTTCGATTTTAATACAAATATTTCTTACAGTATCAGTATCTCGTCTAAGTTGATTTATTCTGTTTTCATACATAATAAAATAAATTAATCCAAAATAATAAGTAGTGACGCTGTCGCGAAACTCAACTCATCATCAGTGGTTACTGCAACAGATGATGAAAGGGCTCCATAAACTAAAACATTTCCTGTAGAACCAGAATCACATAAAGCTGCACTTACAACTGTTCCCCAATCTGTAGATGATGCTGTTGCAAATGTTGCTGTCCCATAATTATGAGTTCCTGCAGTTGAAGCTGTTGCCCATAAATCATGAGAAAGTCTTGAATAATTAGATCCAGTTACTGAAGGTATATTTGTTCCTGTCATAGAACCAGTTATGCTTCCAGTTGTAAGTGCTATAAAAATAGATGACGTCATCGGATAACTGATACCTTTAAAAGTATGATCTATCATTTTATTTGCGATAAATGTAGAAAATCCACCATTCAATACTTCTATTGATAATTGATTGATTCCTACTCTTACAGTATCACCAGCATTTATTGTTTTAGATGTTGCCAGCGGACAGTGAGCAAGCATATTGCCACCAGTTTTTGCATCAAACAGGGCAGCACTTATAACTGTTCCCCATCCTGGTGCAGTAGACTGAGTAAAAGTAATCTGAACATCATTTAATTTAATTCTATTTGCTGCAGGAGTTCCAAAGGCATCGTCGCATATCGAACGAGTATATGCGCCGCCTAAATTTACAGGTTCATATATTCCCGTTCCGTCATCAGCAATACTTGACGTTGATAGAGCAAGATAAATTTGTGTTGGTTGAGTAAATGCCGTGTTGCCTACGATATGATCAAGCCATTTAAGTTCTGTATAATCTGTAATAGTTGCTATTTTAATTCTCCGTTTTTATTTATAAATATAATTTTATTTTTTTTATTGAATTCTTTCACTAAGATTTGTCAAACTTATATTTGAGAGATGAGCCAAACAAATAAAACTCCAAGTATGCTCTTCACCAGGTCTTTTAGCAATTTTCTGATCTTCTTGAACATTGTTTATTTCATATATTGTTTCTTGCCACTCTATCACATCTCCAATTTCTGGATAACTTCCTTTTTGTCTCATCATTTCTCTGTTTATTGCAACTATTATTCCTTGTTTTACATTCTGTCCGAATTCATTTACAGAAATTAATGGAGTATCTGATTTTATTAGACAATTAATTCTGATTCCTGTATAATATTTTTTATTTACGCTTTCTCCATATATATCTTTAGTATCAGAATTTGCTATTGATACCTTAAATATAGTCACTTCTGTCTCTATGACATCATTGATTAACTCATTGTTTATATTGTAAAAAAAGCGTAAGTCTTTTTCTGTTACAAATCTCATTAATTTTATTCTTTATTAGAAACTTACTCCTGAAGGATGAATACGATTTAAATTTTCTTGATCTTTATCTTTTGTTCCAATTTTCTTATATAAACTAATATATAATTTCTTTTTATCGCTATCTTCAAAAGCTAATCTATCAGCTAATTTTAAAACAAAATCAGTAATTAAATTTACTAAAATTAGTTTTGGATAGTTTGCTTTAAAAAATCTAGATGTAGTTATATCTAGAAGTTTTTCTAGATCCTTTTCAGTAACTTCTTTTATCAATTCTTCTTTGATAATTTCTTTTAATTCTGATTTTTTCATTTTTTTACCCTTAATTTATTTTTTAAATTTGGAAAATATCCCTCCCATGGACCCCAATTTTTTGTTTTCATCATAAATTTTATAATATCTGATAATTTATACCTATAAAATTTATATTTTTTTTGCATTTCAAATATTTGTCCAATAGCATAATAAAGAACTTTAGGTACTGAAATATTTCTATTATTAGAGTGATCAAAAATCATTTCTCCTTTTTCAATCCAACAGTGTCCGAATTCCATATTTTCAATTTCTGTTCCTTTTTGACCAATAGCCACTCCGTGAACTAAAGTATATTCATTTATATCTGGCTTATTGTTATTTAACCATATCCAACGAGCATTTGCCTCATAACAATCACCCTTTGCCATTTTTTTTTAATATAATTTTTTATTTCTTTTATTTCTAATTTTATTTCTATTTCATTTAAATCATTAGAGTTTATTTTAATTTTTTTTCTTCCTATTTCACTTTTAGAATTAGGAAAAATTTGTTTTGATTCGATTAATTTTACTTTCATTTTCATTTTATTATTATTTATTGCGTTCATTCCCAATTGCATCTCCATAAGCTGTTGATAATGGTAATAATTCTTTAATTGGTAAATCAATTGACAAACAATTAACTATAATTTTTGGATTAATTAATAATCCAGAAAGCCATCTATGATGTCCATCAATAATAAAATTATCTGCACTTATGATAAAAAATGTTTTTGATTTAAGAAAGTTTATTGTTCCAATAATACCAAATTTTATTGTTGCTTCTATTGATTTGTCAAAATATATTTGTCTTTGAATTGGTCTTAATGAATTTATTGCTTTATGTTTAATAGATAATGATATTTGATCATCTTCTATAGATTTATCTTTTAATCCTCTTTCTAAAAAATCTTTTGCATCATATCCTGAAAGTCCAAGTGGAAATGGATTTGTAGATTTATATGTTGATGAAAATGGTTTATTTACATCAATATATCCATCTTTTAATCTATTTTGAAATTCTCTAACATCTTTATCATCAATAACTGGCATATCTTTTCTTTTAGTTTTTCCAAGACTAGCTAAATTCTTAGCATTTATAAAATTAGTTTCAAAATTACTAAAATCTTTTAAATTACCACCGATTTTAATTACAAATTGTTTTGCATCATTAATATCAGTATTAATTAATTCCATTTTGCCAGCAGATTCTCCTGCTTCTAATAATATTTTTTTATTTAATAATTCTTTTAATTTAATCATATTTCACTTTAAAAATTTTATAAATAGCATATCTATGTTGTAACATTTCAACGAATATAAATCGGGAGTGGGAATTTTCCCAATATTTTATTCATATTTTCGTCTATATCATTTTTACTTTCCATTTGAGATCTTCTACTAGTTTTTTCAAGCATCTGTTGAAGTTGTTCTATTAATTTATCTCTTTCATTTATACCCTCAGCTCTCATGGATTCACCATCTAAACTTACTTCTGCATCTGGTATTGGAATATTTGGATATTTACCCCTAATTCCACCTAAAGATATTTTACATATAGCAAGAAAATAATTTCTTATCCACTGTCTGCCAACTGAATTTATATATGAGTATGTAATTGTATCATAAGGTACGTTTGAAGGATCTGTGATCTTTCCAAGTGAACTAGTGTCAAATGAAACATCTGATTCGTCTTTAAAAACATATTGAAAGAATAATGTAAAATCACTTTGTGGTATTGGAAATAACCGTAATTGATTATTTATTATTTCAAAGGAATATGCACTCTTCCTAACTTGATCATTTAATTCTATCGCTTGCATTCTTAAAAGATCTTCATAAACTGGTCTTAAAACGTATGTTGCTCCAACACCACCAACAGTCCCACCTAATTCAGAACCAAATCCAAAAAATCCCATGTTGTAAGAACCCGGTGCTGTTGGTAATCCCCATGGATCAAAGTACCTAACAGATGCTGGTGTTCTTTGGTGAAAAATTTTCTTAATCCTTATGTCTCTTCCACTAGCACTGGGAACTGCGAATAATGCATTTAAATCATATAACTGAGTTCCTGTTGCAACAGGTATACTTCCAGTATGCCAAGTAATGTCACCACCAGCACCAACTTCAGCACCATATTGTTCTGAAAGCTTTACTATTCCACCAAGTGAGCCTCTTATTTCTTTACCAGTTAGATTGCTTGAAGTGGGACTTCCCTGAAGTGTAAGTAAGTGTTCTTTAATATTAAATGAATTTATTTGAGCACTATACTCATTTACAGCTTCTTCAAAATAAGTAACAAATTGTTCGTTTGATAATTCTATATCAATCGAAGGATAACCAAGTCTTCTTACAGCCCAGACTGTGGATGAAACACTCTCGGAAATATAAGTTGTATCACTATTATAAAACCCAAAAGCAGAAAAACTTACAACTTCTAGTAAAGAACTGCTACCCGGATAAAAAATACTGCCAGTAATGTTCAAGCTCAATTATTTTTCCTTATTTTATATAAATATAAAAATTTAAATTAATATTTTAACGCTTGGTAATTCACCAAGCTTAATTTTAATATTATCTATGGTTATTTTCTTATCAAAATCAACTATCTTTTCGTCAGTATATTCTTTGTTCATAATCATAACAACAACTTTAACTCTTTTTTTCTTTTTTTTCTCTATACCGAATAATTTTTCGATATATGACGATTGTTGAGTAATCAGTGTTTCAGAAATAGTGATGTTACTTAGAATTCCACCAGTAATTAGTGATTCACCGGCTCCAAAAATACCACCAAGTACAATATTTAAAGCAAAATCAGCCACTATTTAAATGATTTATATTCTATAAGCTTACCATTACTATCATAACTTGCTGAAACGTAAATGATTGATTTTGGATTGTCATAAATTTCGTCTTCTCTTGTATTATAAATTTTTACAATACCTGTTTTAAGATTTCCTTGAGGATTATATGTTACATTAGATAATTTAAAGTTACTTTGTCCAGCAAGTCTTAACGTGGTATTTAAAATTTCAAGTATTTCATAGCCAAATGTTCCATCGTTAAAAGAACTAGTATTTTGCGACCATACAGCATTAGCAATTTGAATTGGGGTTGCTCCAGAACTTGCACTTACATTTGCTAGTATATTGCCAGCTGAATTACTTGGATAAGTAGAAACAGACTCGTTCCAGACAGCATCTGCAATATTATCAGATGTTATATCACTATTTACAATTTGTGTCAGACTTGAAAATGCACTTCTAACTGAAACGTTGTATGAAGAAAGTGTAGATAAAAATGGATTGCTACCATCTCTTGTAAATAAATTACCTGCAATATTTAATATATGACTTGATTCTTGTGGCCTAATTTTCCAACCATTTTCTAAAAAATAATAATCACCAGCATACAATCCACTTCCTAAATTATCTCCTCCAATTGTAGAAAAAGCTATTAAATATTTAGAATTATCACTTAATAAAATCCATTCTTTCCAATCTGAATATAAGTCAACTTTAACATTTAATTCTGTTGATCCACTATTACAAATAATAAGCTTATTATTTCCATCAAAAGTAACTTTTGACATATATTATTTCTCATTACGGATTAGAATAATTTCTTTCAAGAGGAGCTACTAAAGAAACAGCATTGCTTATACTTCTTCCAATAGTTCCAGCTGCTTTAACAAACTGTGCTGTTGATAAACCAATTGCAACAGCAGTTATTGGCGCATCACTTCCTGAAGAATCTGTTCCTCTTTGTATGTTTGTATCATAATTATATGATAATTGAACACTTGAACTTGCAGCTATATTATTTGTCATATTTGCACTATTTGCATCTTGAGCTATTATTGCATTTGCTGTTCCATAATCTTGTCCAGTATTATTACCTGCATCATCATTTGTAAAATATATCCAATATTTTGCAGAAGAATCGTTTACTAAGTTATCACCAAAGCTTAATGTTAATACTGAAGTAAATGGGAATGTTCTTTCAGAACCAGTATCATCAACAAATATTAATCTATTAATATCTGCAGATTGATAGTTGTCTATAAAAGCACCACCTTCACTTTGTAAAATTGTATATAATGTATCACCAACAAATTTTAAAATAGAAGTTGTAGTTTTTCCAATATGTATTGTACTGCCAGAATCTATATCTACATTTTGTCGTAATTGATATTGAACTCCAGTATATATTTCTTCTGCTGTTTTATTTTTACCATCTATAATAACATGAAAATCCCTATTTGTTCCACCTATATCTCGCTGTTGTGATGAAGTATAATATGTAATTCCAATATCATATAATGATGCTGTTGAATCATCAACAGTTACTTTAGGATCAGCATTTGTAGCAAGTGGAAAACGATATGCTTGATAAGTTAATGATGTAGCACCAATATCTGATAGTTGTGAATATGCATAAACATCACCTTGTTCTCTTGCAAAAATTTTGAAATAATTTCTATAATCAAATGTTCCTGATTCGTATACTAATACGGCTTCATTAACAGCATCACTTCTAGACATTACTGTAGATGCGCTTGCTGCTGTCCCACTTCCAGACTGTTGATAATACACTTGTGTGCCACCAATTAATGATCCAAGTGATATAATTCCAGTCCATTCTTCTGTAGATATACCATTAGCATCTTTTAATGCCCAACCTGCATTTCTAATGAGTTTTTTAGTATCTACATCAAATAAATTCCACCCATTTACAAACTCAAACTGTTCATCAGTAATAGGACCCATTGGAAATGGAAATTTAATTAAATTTGCATCATTTTTCCATTCTTCTTTTAAAAATGAATATAATGCTTTACCAGTAACTCCATCTCCAGATAGATTTCCTGAAATGAATAAATCTATTTTTTTTGTCGTTGTATTTATTGAAACTTCTACATTCTGATTTAAAAAATCGGGATCTATTATAAGTGCCATTTATTTTTCTCCATTATTTTCTCTACTTATTTTTATATAAATATATTTTTTTATTTAATTTAAATCGGGTTTTCATACTGTCTATCTAAAATTTGTTGAATTGGTATAGTCGCATCTGAATTTAACAAGGTATATTCTGTAATATTTGACAAATTTGGACTATAATCTGTATGGAATATGATAATATCTACAACTTTGTTTGGTTCGTAATTATATGAATATGCAACACTACCAGATGAAGCAACTTCTTCTACATTAAATAATTCAATGGGCGGACTGCCGGAAACTATTGCAACTTCTGAACCAGAAATTATTCCTGTTAAAGTCAATACTTTTGGATTGTTAATTACTGTAACTGCATTCACACCATTTCTTACTGATACTGTAGTTCCTCCTGCAGAAATTGACATTGTCACTATGCCTCCAGAATTATTATAAATCATTGAATTTCCATCACCAGAACTAGCAGTAGTATTAGAACCAGGTGTTCCACCATATCCTATAAATGTATTTCCCTTAAATGAATAATTTCCTGGTTCTACAATTTCTAATCCATGTCCAGAACCACTACTAATAAATGTTGAATATGCTATATTATTTGGATTTGATGATAACAAAAATGATTGACTTACTTGAACATCTGGATTATCAAATGAACAGGTTGTTATAATCGGATTAACAGATTGTGTCATTTCTCTTGGGCGTATAAACGTACAGTTTTTTAGTATAACTTCAGCTGAACCTGATATTAAAAATCTATCAAAATTATTGAAACTACAAGCATTAGCATAAAATCCACCTAAAGAACCCGTTATTAAAAGATTTGCTCTTGTATCTGCAGACTGAGTTGCTATCCCTTTAAACGCCCCTTGTGAGTTTAACACACAAGATGACATTGTAATAGTGGCTCCAGTATTTTCTAAATTTAAAAATAAGCCAGAAAATCCACGATTAAATCTTCCATCATTAAATACTAATACTTTATTTGAATCGTTAAAGCTTGCAGTTCCAGTTGCAGAACCGCTTCCAATTGATAAAGTACCATTTATATATAAAATCCCAGCACGAGTAGATATTACTCCATACCTATTTGTTGTAATATCTTCATCAAAAACTGTAAAATTTGTAAAAGTTCCATTAGAACCAGTTAATGTTAAACCTCTACCAGAAGGAATCCAGTCTATTGCATCCAATCCCAAATTTGGAGCTTTAGCTGTTGCATTAGCATCACTTTTAATTCCAAAAAAATCTATAGATGCAGAATTAGGAGATGCAACTATTTGTGTAATAAATCCCGGTATCATGGGATCTACAGGAACTATCTGAAATCCACCAGGCACAGGATATGTTGTTGAATTAAATATTTCATATCTATAATGATTTGTAGCATCTAATCCTATAAATAATTGTAATCCTAATCCATCAATAGCATCTTTATTTGTTTGAATGAATTTTGCTAACCAAACTTTTCCACCATGAAAATCAGTTGTAGCAGTATGAGTATAATTAAATCCAACTTCTGCAGTTTTAACTTGACCTGATATGCAAAAACTTCCTTGGTAATGAAAATCAGTTTCTGCAGTTACTGCAGCAACTCCCCATGTTGACCAATTTGTAGTCAATTCTGCATCATTTAATCTTATACCATCAAATTTTACACCTGCCATTTTTTATTTATTCTTAAGTAATTCAAATATATTTACATCTTCAGTTAAAGAAGTTAAAAATTTACCCTTAACTGAATTACATCTATGTTCTAATTTTTTAGATATAATAATTCTATCTCCTGTTTTTGGAGGTATTGTTTCATAATCAAATATTATAGCAGGCAAATTTACTTTAGATATTATATCTAATATAATATTTTTTCCAGATGTAAGTGCTGCATTTTGAGATAATTCTATTATAGTTATCCAATCAAATCCTTCTAATCTATCTATACTCACCATAATACCATTTTTATCTGGTCTATCATTTTCAGCACCAAAACCCCTTAACCATGAGCATTGATATGAATTACAAACATTTGGTCTTTCTAGTTTACCATATATTGCACATCCATTACATTGATACTTACATTTCTGAAACGAAGGTTTAAAAAAATTATTTTCTCGTATTTCAGCAACCTCACAACAAACTTCACACTCTTTACACTGTCTAATTTTATAAACTCTTTTTAAAATTATTAGAAATTATAACTAACATTTTATTTTTTAATTCTATTTTTTATTCTATCAAATTTATCCATACAGAATATTGCTTCTTTTGAATTAATGTTTTCAAATGTTAATTGTGCCCATTTTAATGCCATACTAGAGGGCTTATATTTATTTTCAATTAATTTTATTTTGTTTTTATCAAATGATTTAAGTAATATTTCGGCAAGCTTTTTATATTTTGGATTGAAAGATTTTATATCTTTTAATGAAACTTCTACTTTAATTTTATTTTCTTTTTTATTTTTTTTTGTTTTTACAGATGTTACTTCAACTATCTTGCTTGTAGTTAATTCAAATTCAGATGTAAATGATTCAAATATAGTAGACTCAGCAATAACTTCTAATACTGCCTTACCAAAATCAAATGGTGTGTTTTTTAATGCTGGTACATTTATTTTACAAATACCGTTTTCTTGTAAATTACCATTAAATAAATATGTTATATCATCTCCAAAATTAAGCAATAATCTAGCTTTAGATTCCTTAATTTTTGCACCAGTAATTTTAACTTCGCATTCAAGAACTTCAGATCTATCTTTATAAAATATTAATTTTTTCAATCAATTACTCTTTCGTAGTAAACAACTGAAGTTTCTATAATTTCACCAGAAGCTGAAACTCTGCCTCTTATTAAAATATTTTCATTGACGCTTAAAGCTAAAGCACCATCAAATTTATATATATAATTTGGCACATTATTGTTTAAATATATGTTTATTAATTTATTGTCAGTTGCAATTGATCCTGTTAATATAATACCTTCGCCTGTTGATGCTGTCACATTAGCTGAGTCTCCTCCAATTGTTAAATTTGTCGGTGTATCATTCACTGATCCACTAATTCCTGTAGCATTTACATAGACTTCAACTTTAGATAAATTTGAGTTTGTACTCACTAATATGTGATCTATAAAAAGAACATTGGAACCGCTATATATCAATCCCAATATGTTTTCATACCATGAAGATCCACTTTCTGCAACTCCAGCAGAAAAACTTCTTGATGCCTCTACTATGAATACCTTTCCATCTAATTCAGAAACTGCCCCTATATCATGTAGATCCACGTTTGGAATTATAGATGTACCATATAATGAATTTGTTTTTCTTATTGCCAATTTATTTTCTCCTAACTAATGTCTATGTTAAATTCTTCTAATTGTCTGTCGTCTAATTCGTAATATAACTCTTTTAACATTTCTTTAGCCATATTTTCTACTTTAGTGTTTTTGTTAAAATAATCTAAGATTAAATCACTGAATACTTTATCAAAACTAATTCTTTTTATTTTGTTTTCATCATAAATATCATATCCATAATTGCTAATAAATTCATCTCCATCTAACTCATCTTTAACACTGTAGACTATTTTTCTATACCAGTTAAATAACTCTTTGTCACCATTAAAGTGTTTGTATGCATTTATCAAATCATCAAAATTTCCATGCTTTAATATTTTATTGTATACTTCACTTTTAGAATAAATTTCTCTTATTAATTGTTTCAATTTTAACATTTATTTTTTCTCTAATAAATTTTGAACATGATTTACTCTTATTGCATTTCCATAAGCAATTTGAACTCCAAACATCCTATAGTAATCAATAATGCCAATTAACTCACCCATAATATTGAATACTCCAGTGCCAGATGCGCCGGGAAAAACAGGAACATCTATTGTAAAACTATCCTTATTAAAATGACTTATCCTGCCAGAATTTAAAAACAGATATATCTGATTGTCTTTCATCATTATAGGTTGTATCCAAAAAATTTCTTCTCCTATTTCTATAGAATTATTAATATTAATATCATCAATACAAAATAAAGCATTTAATAAATATAAATCACCAATCTTGTATATCCTTTTTCCAAACTGCTTATTAGATTTATATAACAAAATTATATTTCCGGAATCTGAAACTACATGATGTAATGATTCTACAGAACTCGAATTTAATATTACTCCGGAACCATATCCCTCTTCTACTAATACTAATACATATCTATTGAATATTAAATCAGATGGAACATAATTATTGACACAAGACTGAAATAAAACAACGGTAAATAATAAAAAAATGATACTTTTAAACAAGACAAAAATCCTATTTTTTATATAAATATTAGAATTTTTGTTTTTTTTATTATAGGTAAGACTTTAGGCCGGTATTTCTAATTACAGATATTTAATTTTTTAATCTTATTAATATTTCTTATCTTAATGAAGTTTTTGCTCTTTGTAATAAAAACTACAATGTCTGCTTGATTTCTTTTTGAAGTTTTATAGATTAAGAATTTTGCGTCATTTTTATTTTTTACTTCATACCACAACTCGCATTTATCTGCTAAATGTTTGACATCAACAAAACATATAGTTATATCTGAAATGTTTTCTTGATCTGTTATATAAATATTGAAATTAGCACTGTGAGGATGATCTACAAAATAAACTGTATTTTGTGTATTGACGTAAAAACATAAAGAAAATATTAATATCTCAATTGAATATGTTTTCATTATTCTTTATACGTGGGTTCTAAATTTACGGTGGTAAAAACTGAAATGTCCGTAAATTTCTTGCTAACCAGCAATTCAACGCCGACAGCTTCATTTTTACTTTGCATTTTTAATCTCCTTTGCTAATTCTTTTATTCTTTTTCTAAAGTAATTATTCATTTGTTTGGAATAGAGCCCCGAATCAAGGTTGATGCGATATGTTTGTATTCTAAGTCTAATTTTTTCTTTCTCCTCAATGTTTTTATTCATCTTAACCTTTCCTTTCCTTTTATTGTTCATTTGTTTTTCTTTCTATAATCTAAAATTTGGTTTAATTTATTCACAAACTCTTTTCTTTGAGAGATATGTCCCTCATTCAAATAGATTCTAGTTCTATTCTGTGGAGGATTTCTCATCAAAACATCATTTTCATCTTGAAAATCTTTAATTTCTATTTCAGTAATTTTTATGTCTTGAAGGATTTCTTCTTCAGAAATATGATCACTTTTATGTATCTGTTCTTCAGTCAGCATTATTCTACTTTTTGGTTAAATCATTATAAAAATTATTCCATCTATTATTTTTTTCATTTTTATATTTTTTAATCATGTTTCTATATTTTAAAAAAACTAAAATAAAAGATAATATAAAAAATATAATACCTATATAAAAAACTTGGTTGCTCATTATTCTACTTTTAATTTTAATTGATTAATGTGTTCAATTGTTTTACTTGTTGACCATAAATTATCAGCATTAGGATTCTTAAAAACAAGTCCTTCATTTATAGCTAATTTACTTATTTTTGTATTATGCTCATCAATAATTTTATCCCACAACTTAATCCATTCTTCTTTTTTATAGTTTATGCATAAATATATTCCAAATCCTTTATATTCATCAATCAAGTACGTGCCAAATTTCTTATCGTCATTTATAAAATTTATTTTTTTATTTACAAATTTCAACAGTTTGTTATAACGATCAATGTATCTTAATTTAGTTAAATCTTCACTATTCAATATTGGAACATCCCATATTACTATACAATTTAAGTTATTTCCAGTCTGTCTTGTTCCTAATAATTCACCATCTAAAGAAAATGGCTGTGGAAATACATCTTTAATAAAGTTAAAATTATTTTCATTCCCACGTGATAATTTACTTCCTTCTCTGGAATATAATTTTACTTGATTGTTTGATGTTTCAATTTCAGTGCGCCAACCATTCTTTTTTATTTGAACATTATAATTATCTGGAACTAAATTTACATCAAAAATCTGTTTTGGCTTTTGGGGGTATAAAAAATATTTAGACATGGTACATTTAAAATAATCTTAAATATTTAAATTTTTTTATAAAATATTATGCAAAATTATTGGTTGATATCATTATTTCCACCAAAATATTTTTCTATGTGTAAGTTGCCAAACTTTTGATGTTAAAATTGGCAATATTTCTAAAAGTTCTTTTTGTTCGATATATTTTTTCATTTTATATTTATTTCTTTGTTTTGTTTTAATAACCCTTCATTTCAAAGTGTTTGCCTTTATTCCCCTTTTCTAGCCAATTCATATATTCTATTGCGTCTTTTTTATTTAATATGCTTACTGATTGGTAAATTATGTATCTAATTCCAATATTTTTTCCTGTAGAAAAAGCTGAAGGCTGATAATATTTAGTAACCTTCATTTTAAGAGTATTTACTTTTTTATCAGCTTCAAATTCTTGAAGATATTTATTAATTCTATATGCTATTTCTTCAAGCTTCATTTCAACTTTCTTTTTCATTGAAACCTATAATTTATTATATCTTTCAACAAACAGTGTAATCAGTGTCATCTAATGAATTTCTAGATATGTTTCTATAGCGTTTCATATCCAGTGATCATAATTATTAGCTATCATATTTGCACCCTCAAGACTTGAGCCGTTAAGTAATACATCTGCTGCTCTACAGACTTGATAACCTGAGTTAGTTAATGAATCTCTATTAATCCATAAAATATTAGTTATCATAATTACATCCAGTTTTTTGTAGCTGGGTCGTCATTAATTAAATCAATCAATTGTCCTTTTCGACCATAATAATAACGTCCTCTATCATTATTTGCTATCCAATGCTCGCCACAAGCAAGATAATATTGCTTATTGTAATTATTTGATTGCAAGATTAAAACTTGCGGATTGGTAGTTACTTTTTTTGACTGTGTCATAGCCACATCAAAAGATGTAAATAGATAAGATTTGCCTTTTAAAACTATCTTATCATTACTGTTGTTAATTGTTACTCGTGCTATCTTTAGCTCCTTTTTTGTTTTGTTAAAGTCTACTTATTACACCCTCAATGAAGCTTTAAATTGATTAATTAAATTACGAGCATCTTCTGGTAATTGGAATTGTTTCCTGTCCATGTCTTCATTTGTTACTGTTACAATTTCAATGTCAAAGATTTCCAGAAATTTTTCTTCTCCCAATTTATTTAATAACAGAGTAATAGTTTGATCGTCAGTTGCTGTCTCTTTTAATTTTATGATTCTTTTTTCTTTGAAAAAGTTTTCAAATTTATTTCCCAAAATTGATTTGAGCTGTTGTGAAATTTCTGCAGAAATTTTAAGGAATGCATCTTTATAGGTTACAAGGACAGTTCCGAGTGTTCCCATAAATTTTACTGAATTTCTTTCACCCTTTTGATCTGCATACCAAACCTTAGATTTTAATGTGATTGCTTCTTCTGCTATTTCCATAGCTACCTTTGCATTCTTAAAATCTTTATTTTTAGCAATATAATCGTCGACATCTTTGTAATAAATTTTATTGTCGATAATTGGAATTTTTGACTTTGATGGAAGGGAAACTGAATTTTGGCGAGACTTTTCAATAAGATTAGTTAAAATTTTAGAAGATTTCTGAGTATTTGTTTTTTTCATTTTGTAACCTCTTATAAAATGTTTTATTAATGTTTAGTCTAATATATATAATTTAAGAGTTAAAGTAAATAGGATTAATTAATATTTATAATATTCTCTAAATTTTATAGAAAATCCTAAAAATCTTATGTAAAATTCTGTCCACAATCCATCTATATTGTCGGTAGCCCACCAGAAAAGCCATGCTCTTAAAAACTTTTTAAATGGTTGTTTAGCCCAATTTGTATAATAATAAAATGATACTTCTTTCTTAGTTGTTAAATCCATTCTATTCTACTCCATTGATTGTTATTTAATTTTTTACTAATATCAGTTAATTTACTATACCGTTTGATAGCTATTAACTTAAATTTTTTAACAGCCACAATATCATTTCTGTAATTGCGATATAATAACTCTTTATTTATACAAGCACAGTAAATCATAAAATTTTATTATTTATAACCTTTCATTCAATCTATAAAAAGCATCTTTCCAAGAAAAACATATCAATGACGTTAATCCATTTATTTCTTTATTAAAGTGTATTTCAATTTCTTTATCTCCATCCCATTCACAAGTAAATTCTTTCATTTGACAGAATTCAAAAACACTTCTTTGATATTCTCTAATTTTTTTAGATCTATCTTTTTCTTTCTGATTTTTCTGAATATTTTCAATTTCTATTGCTAAATTTAATATTAATTCATCTGGAATTTTAGCCTCATATCTAGCAAAGAAATTAGCTCTTTTTTCATGTGGACGATCATCATGCATCTTATTATAATCTTTGAATACTTCATTATTTTGAAAATCAGAAACGTGTTTTAATTCGTGTAAAATGGTTTCACAGTTATGTTCAGCAGCTTGTAATGAATCAATATTTTTTCTTAACCAAGGGCGGATAACTGCATAACCACCTTTAGTATTTATAAGTTTATTACTATTCTTCTTAAATCCCAAAAATCTTTATAAACTCCCCAAGCCGATTCAGCATAACCACCACCGACAATGCTGTTTTCAAACTTAACAATAACATCACCCTTCAAACCTGCCTGCTTATAAGCAGATTTTAATATTGGTTTTAGAACTGAATCTGAAAGTTTAGATTTATTATACAATTTTATCATTGTTCAAACCAATTCAGTTGATCTTCCTTATTCCAATCTTTTAAAAATTCTTCAACATCTTTTCTTGAATGAAAACCATTTGCACTTAATATTAAGTGAGATTTTTCTTCAAATATTTTTTTAGAATCTTCTTCTGTAAAAAAACCAGAATTTATTGTTGTTCTTAGATTTGAACTATAAAATCTAATAAAATCAAATTTTTCTGAAGCAGATGTTTGAGATAATTTATTGATCATTCTTTGACCTCACTTTATTTATTAAAAAGACTTAGTACCAGAGTCAGGCAGTGAACCTGAAACCGAAAAGAGATTAATCAAAAAATTCGGCTGTTGAACCTGCCGTAATAGCAGATTTAACAGCGTCTTTTCTAATTTCAGGAATTGGATTATTCAATTCCCGAAATTGGATAAATTTAAAAACGGAGGTTTTAACTCCGTTTTTTTCGACTACTTTTCTATCAGTAGTAGAAATGACCACTCTGTCAAAGCAGTCAGATCCAAAGGCAAACATCACAGCATGGAAAAATCCAGACATTTCGCCCATAACGTGTAACGTTATGTGGCGTCTCTGGACGTTAGATTCTCCCAATTCATCATAATAAAACAAAGCTTCACCCAAGGTTTTGTTTATTATGTGAGACACTTCAAAG
>Ga0208958_1001063_pt1 | contig 29083 bp, 32 predicted proteins | sample RifOxyB1_FD_184032 | JGI IMG/M metagenome (GOLD analysis project Ga0208958, IMG submission 184032) | Soil microbial communities from Rifle, Colorado - Rifle Oxygen_injection B1 (SPAdes) | ecosystem: Environmental > Terrestrial > Deep subsurface > Rock core/Sediment | place: Rifle, Colorado...
ACTATGAACAATTTGATTTGTTTGTTAATAAAGTTGATAACTACTTTAAAAATATGGCCCAATATAAACCTGAATTAACAAATATTATGACTCAAAAGTTCGAAATTATAAAACTGGACTAGTATAGAATAACTGTTATTGAAGATACAAATAGGGGAGATTTAAAAAAATATCAAATTTTTTTAGATAATGAACAATTAGGGAATTATTTTGAAAGAAAATATCCTGAAGGAACTTCTTGTAAGTATCAAGGAAGAATTCCGGATTATGTTAATCATGCATTTGTTTCTGCAGGAAAACCTCCTTTTGATCGAGTTAATTTAAATTGGGTTACAAATGAGGATTGGGATTTTGAAAATCAAAATATAATGCTTATAAAAAGTAAATCCTGGGCTCGAGGGGATAGTCATGATTCAATTCCTTTTCCTTAATTAGGGAGGAAAAAGTTTAAATAAAGTCATTTTCTAATTTAATACATGGATTTCAAAGTTATTCAAGAAAAATGGCAGAATAAATGGGAAAAAGAAAAAATTTTCCAAGTTGAATTAGATTCTAAGAAGAAAAAATATTATGTTCTTGAAATGTTTCCGTACCCGAGTGCGAGCTTTTTGCATATGGGGCATGTAAGGAATTATACCATAGGGGATATTATTGCACGATATAAGAGGATGACTGGGTTTAATGTTTTGTATCCAATGGGATATGATAGTTTTGGATTACCTGCTGAGAATGCAGCAAAGAAAGCTGGAGAGCATCCTAGAGAATATACCGAAAAAGCAATTGCAATGATTAAGAAATATCAAAAAGCTTTGGGGAATAGTTATGATTGGAGCAAAACAATTGCTACTCATGAACCTGAATACTATAAATGGAATCAATATTTCTTTATTGAGTTTTATAAAAAAGGATTAGTGTATAGAAAAAAAGCTGCAGTCAATTGGTGTCCTAAGTGTAATACTGTTTTAGCAAATGAAGAAGTTGAAGCTGGAAAATGTTGGAGATGTGCTAGTGTTGTTGAAGAAAAAAAATTAGAACAATGGTTCTTTAAAACTACTGCATACGCTGACGAATTACTTGAAGATATTGAAACTTTAGAATGGAGTGATAGAATAAAAAGTTTACAAAAAAATTGGATTGGAAAAAGTTTTGGAACTGAAGTTTTATTTGAGATTAATGGAGAGAAATGGCCAATATTTACAACAAGAGTTGATACAATCTATGGAGTAACATTTATGGTCGTTTCTTCGCAACATACTCATTTGATGAAATTAGTTACAAAAGAAAATAAAAAACAAGTTGAAGAATTTGTAGAAAAATGTAAAATAGCCAAAGGAGAAGACCTTGAAAGTTTGGATAAAGAAGGAGTGTTTACAGGAAGCTATGCAATCAATCCAATAACAAAAGAAAAAATTCCGGTATGGATAGGGAATTTTGTTTTAGCAGACTATGGTTCTGGAATGGTTATGGCTGTACCTACACATGATCAAAGAGATTTTGAATTCGCAAAAAAATATCAAATTCCATTAAAAGTTGTAATACTTCCTTCAGAGGGGAAATTTTTAGTTATTGAAAAAAGTTTATTACCTGAAAATGTTCAAAAACTTAAAAATTATGGTTCAGTAAATATTGAAAAGACAGATAAAGATTGGGGTAAATTTTTTAGAATTAATGTTTCAAAAGGAAAAGAAACTGAGTTTATACATTTCTTAGAAAATAATTTATTAACTTCATCTGAAGATGGTGGAGCTTGGTATGCAGATTCTATGGGAACTACTAATGTGGTGGTATTTCCAAAAAAATATTTTAGAGTAGTTAATGAAAAAGATTTACAAGAGTTTAAGTCTTATGGTCGAAAATTAGGGATCCCTGAAAAGCAATTAGAGATTAAATTGGGTGTTGAACTATTGAAAGAGGCTTATACTGAAGATGGGATTTTAGTTAATTCTGGTGAATTTAATGGGACTGAAAATAGAAAAGCTATTGATGAAATTACAGTTTCATTAGAAAATAAAAAATTAGGAAAGAAAACTGTTAATTACAAATTAAGAGATTGGTTAATTTCTAGACAAAGATATTGGGGAACACCAATACCAATGATTTATTGTGATAAGTGTGGTGCTGTACCAGACGAGAAATTGCCAGTATTATTGCCTGAGGATGTTGAATTTAGTGGGACTGGGAATCCGATTTTGACGAGTAAAAATTTCCAAAATGTAAAGTGTCCTAAATGTAGTGCGAAGGCCAGAAGAGAAACTGATACTATGGGTGGTTTTATGGATAGTTCTTGGTATTTTTTGAGATATACTGATAATAAAAATAATAAAAAAGCATTTGATCAAAAAAATGTTGATTACTGGATGCCTGTTGACCAATACATTGGTGGAATTGAACATGCTGTAGGACATTTAATTTATTCAAGATTCTTTACAAAAGCATTGAGAGATTTAGGATATTTGAATTTCAATGAACCATTCTTAAGGTTATTCAATCAAGGAATTGTAAATAAAGAAGGTTCTAAAATGAGCAAGAGTGCAGGGAATATTGTTACTCAAGATGAAATATCTGAAAAATATGGAATTGATACTGCTAGAATCTTTTTGATGTTTGTTGCTGACCCAGAATCTAGTATGGAATGGAATGATTCAAGTGTTGAAAGTGTATATAGGTTTGTAAAGAGAATAATTGCATTAGAAGCAAAAGAAAAAACAAACGATAGGTTAGAGCATTATAGAAATAAGTTTATCAAAGAAATTTCTAATGATATTGAAAACTTTAAGTTTAATTTGGCTTTGATTAAATTAATGAAATGGGAAGATATATTGAGTAAAGGATGTGATAATAAATCTTATGAAGATTTCTTGAAAATCTTTTCAGTATTTGCACCACATGTTTCTGAAGAGTTATGGTTTAATTCTGGGAAGAAGAGTTTTATTAGTATTGAATCATGGCCTAAAGTTAATGAGAAAAAAATTGATGAGAAAGTTGAATTCTCTGAGAATTTAATTAGTTCTTTAATCGAGGATGTTAATCAAGTTCAGAAATTTGCAAAGATTGAAAATTTGAAAAAGATTAAATTTGTAATTGCAAACGATTGGAAATATTCTTTCATTAAAAAGTTCAAAGATATGATTGAAGTTGAAAGAAATGTTGGAGTTTTGATAAAAAGTTTAATGGACAAGGAACATGCTAAAGAAATTTCTGCATTAATTCCAGCATTATTAAAGAATCCTACAAAAGTTCCAATAATTGTATTAACACAAAAAGAAGAATTGAAAATAATTGAGGGTTCTAAAAAAATATTTGAAGAGAAATTTGAATGTAAATTTGAAATTGAATTAGCAGAAAAAAGCTCTGAAATAAAAGCTGGAAATGCTATGCCTGGGAAGCCTGCAGTGATTATTGCTTAACTTCAAATAGACTTAAAGTCTTGATAGGATTTATATAGAAGTTTTTGTTTACTAATTATATGGAAGACAAGTTTGTATTGGTTTCATTAAGTGATAAAAAGTCCAAAAAAATTGCAGAAGTAATTAGTAATGAAACTGCTAGAAAAATTTTAGATTATTTAGGGGATAAAAATAAAGTCTCACCTATCGAACTTTCAAAAAGATTAAATGTACCAATTTCTACGATTACTTACAATCTAAAATTATTAAGCGAACATGGATTGATAATAAAAGAAGAAGAAGTTTGGAGTGATAAAGGAAGAAAAGTTTCTTTGTATTCTATTGCGAAAAAAATGATTTTAATTGTACCAAAAGGATTTGATTGGAAAGATTCTTTGAAAAAAATATTACCTGTATTTTTATTAGGGACTTTGGCTACTGTTGGAACTTGGATTTATGAAAAATTCTATTTAGTTTCAAGAGCAGTCGTTACTGAAGATTATGCAATTTTGGCTGATGAAGTAGTTACTAAAGAATTTTTATTAGAATCTACAAACGATGCAATTTCATTAACACAAAATACCAACTACTGGCCTTATGTTTTGGGAGTAACTTTGTTCATTACTTTAATTATACTCATAATAGAATTATGGAGGAATAGAAAAAAATGAAAAGATTATTATTAATTTTAATGTTAGTGTTGATGCCTTTAGCAACAGCCTATTATTGGGACTCAAGCTTAGGCTACTATGGACAAAACCAATATTATTATGTTGTATTTGATGGTGAGGGTGAAGCTGCCGTTGTTGCGCGTTTGGAAATACAGAATACTGATAATTTGACTTCATTAGAATTTACTATCCCAGGAGAAAATGTTAATGTAATAAATATAGTTCAAGAATATTATGACTATGAAAAATCTTGTATTGATTGGGAAGAGTTAGCTTGTGATTCTGAAGATGTTTGTAGTCAAGTTTGCAGTGAATATTCTGAGTATAAAGTTTATCCACCAAAGTATGCACAAGTTGATTATATCACTAATTATTATGGAACTGGTGAATGTGGAGAAGATGAAAATTGTGATGGAAATGCAAAAGAATTATTTGTAACAATTGAAGAAATTCCAGAGCAAGATCAACAAGACATTTATATTTTAGTTTATTATAAATCAACAGATTATGTTAAAGAGAATATGGGTTTGTATAAATATAATTTTGAAACTATTATGAATGAGTACGATACTAATTATGTTAGAGTGAGTTTGGATGTTGCTGAAGACATGTACATGAATGGACTTAGCTCTGCTATCGAATATAGAACTGAAATGAGTTCAAAGGTTGCAGATGTTGCATCGATTGGAGCAAATCTTGCTTATGTTGATACGGGATATACTGAGGAAGCAAGTGCATTGGATCCATATGAAAGTTTTAATGTGAAAGGAAAGTATGCTGAGAATTGGTTCAGGATGAATTGGTGGATTGTTTTGATTGGAGCAATCTTAGTTGCTGGAGCAATTACTGGTGGAGTTTATGGAATCAGAAAATTGAACAAAAAAGATAAGAAATTAGGGTTGTCATTATTAATTGGATTAGGAACTGGCTTTGGACTTTGGGTAATAATAGGAGTTAGTGCATACATACTAATGGTATTAAACTCAATGTATTACATGAATATAGTTGGGATGCTTGTTATGATGATTACCATATTAGTTGCATTGGTTTGTTTAATTGCACCAAGTGTTTTAGTTGGATTGAACAAAGGATGGAATAATGGGATATATTGTTTTATTACAATCATCATAACATTATTTGTTTTGAGCATGATTAGTTTGATTGTGCTTTTGGCTCTGGGATTGCCATCCAGTTCTTCTTTTCTTTATTTCTAGTAAATACCCCCTTGCTCTGCAGTGTGGTTCGTAATTAAGCCCCGGACAGGACAAATGCCCGCGCAGGGTTTATATAATAAATTTGTGTGAAATTGTTTAAGTGTGTCGGATTCGATAAGGTTAATTTTATTGATTTCGAGGGGTTTAAAGAAGGAGGTTATGATGAAGAAAAAAGTTATTGTTTTGGGAAAAGAAATTTCTATTGAATTTAAAGAAAGAGAAGATTTTATCTCATTGACTGATATTGCTAAATTTAAAAATCCTAATGAACCTAAAGATGTTATCAAAAACTGGTTAAGAAGCAAAAATACAATCCAATTTTTAGGGTTCTGGGAAAAAATAAATAATCCTGATTTTAAAGGGGTCGAATTCGACTCCTTTTTGAATCAAGCAGGATATAATGCTTTTATATTATCACCACAAAAATGGATTGAAAAGACTTCCGCTAAAGGAATAATTAATATAATAGGAAGAAATGGAGAAACTCTAGCACATAAAGATATAGCCTTTGAATTTGCCGCTTGGATTTCAGCAGAATTTAGATTATATCTCATAAAAGAATTTCAAAGATTAAAAGAAGATGAAAATGAAAGAAAAGAACTAGATTGGGATATTAAAAGAAATCTTGCAAAGATAAATTATAAAATTCATACTGATGCAATAAAGAATAATCTAATTCCAAATGAAGTTTCAAAGAATGAAGAAAATTTAATTTATGCCTCTGAAGCAGACATACTTAATTTAGCTTTATTTGGAATGACTGCAAAAGAATGGCAAAAAAATAATCCTAATTTAGAAGGAAACTTGAGAGATTATGCAGATGTTTCGCAATTAGTTTGTTTATCAAATCTTGAAAATTTAAATGCGCTTTTTATCAAGGAAGGTTTAGAAAAATCAAAAAGACTTGAAAAGCTGAACAAGATTGCAATTGAACAAATGACAATATTAACAAAAGAATCTGTAAGGAGGTTAAAATGAAAGTATCAAATGATAGACCTTTAGCGGAGATAACTCTTAGGAAGTATGAAAAGCCTTATGAGATGTCTAAAAGGGATTTGATTAGGAAGATATGTTTATCTACAGGATTATTACAACCAGGGGATTCAAGGGATGTTATTGTGGATATTTTTTATATTTTGTTAGAGAATAAAAAAGAAATGAATTGTGAAGAAATTAGAACTGCAATTATTAATAAAAGAAATTCTGAAAAATTACCATTAAATGGAATTGCTGCTTCAAACGTACGAAGACAATTAAGGAGATTACGAGAAATGTATTTTGTTGAGAAAGTTAAGAATACTTATAGGATTAATGAGAATGAAAATCTTACTAACTTATTTGAGCAAAAAATTGAGAAATTTTATTTGCATGGAATACTTGCTAGGGTTAAAGATTATTTGAGGGAATTAAAATAAATAAAAAAATTAATTACCTTTTAACATTAATGCCAGAGGAGAACCTTTTTTAGGTTCTAAGATTTTTTGTGTTGCGCTGGACGGCACCCCTACGACGCAGCCAACATTGTAGATGATGAAGTCGTTGAAGCCATCAAGATTAATGCCGTAGTCGTCGCCAAAGACCAAAGGGCAAACTAATGGAACTTTTGAAGAAGTTGCAGCATTATCAATACCAACACCAATTTGTGGACCAATATTTATTTTATGGCCTCTTGAATAATCATCAACTATTAACAAATCTCCCAAAATCGGAACCATAGCAGTTTGATGTGGAGCATCTTCTAGAGAAAAAATACCTGAAACCATACCATCCAAAGCTTTGCCTTGAATTACCCAAGTTTGTCTTTTTTCTTCTCTTTCTTCTAAACCTTGTTCACAATATTGTTGCCATAGTTGTCTATCTTCTTCAGTTAGTAATTGAAATTTATTTCTTTGAGAACCTTGGGCTCTTAATCTTGCAATACCTTCAGGAGTGCTAAGAATATTATCACCATGGCGAACCAACAAAGTTGGTTTCTCTGCAAATAAACCAACACCAACTAAAGTATCAGTATGAGGATAAACTTTCCAAGCAAAGGAACCTTTTTTATTATTAACTGCTCTTTCTAAAGCGAATTCAGCACCGGATAAACATCTATTACCTGCTGAAAGACATTTTCTCAAAGCATCTTCAGGTAAACCATAACCTTTATTTGGAAACCTTTGCATTTTGTACTCCTTTAAATGAATTTTTATAATTTTGGATTAAATAAGATATTTAAATAGTTAATGGATAGTAAAATTATGATTTACGAACCTGAAGAAGACTCTTTTTTATTAAGTAAGTATGTTAGAAAATATGCTCAAGGAAAAGTTTTAGATATGGGGACTGGTACAGGGATACAAGCAATCGCTGCCTTGGAGAATACCGAAGAAGTTCTTGCAGTAGATATTAATGAAGAAGCTGTAGAATATGCTAAGAAAAAAAATATTAATGCAATACAAAGTGATTTATTTGAAAATGTTGAAGGAAAATTTGATTGGATAATTTTTAATCCCCCTTATCTTCCAAAAGATGAAGATGAACCCGAAGATTCAAGATTAGCCACAACAGGTGGAGAAAAAGGTAATGAAATTCTGTTAAGATTTTTGGAAGAAGTTAAAGGACATTTGAATTTTGGGGGAAAAATATTAGTTTTGGTTAGTTCTTTAACTGGAGAACCAGAAAAATTGTTTAAAGGGTATGAATATAAATGTTTGGAGACTGAAAATTTATTCATGGAAAAAATTTCTGTGTTCTTGTTATATGAAAAAGTTTAATAAGGATTCTGAAACATTTCCGGAAAAAACACAGAAAGTTATATAAATCAAATCTAATTAAATAATTATAACAATTCTTGAATTGTGAGTATGAGCCCCGGTGATCAAAAGGTTGCCGGATGTTATTTTTTTGAACTTTATGGAGGTGTTTTTATGGAAGATACATTAATATTTGTAGATGATGGTTTCTTTGGATTAGTAAAAAAACATTTTTCAAATGAATGTAAAAAAACACAAAAGTATTTACAAACTTTTAGAAATATTTGCAAAAAAGAAAATTTAAATTTGAAACACCTTTATATTTATACAGCTCCTCCTTTTCAAAGTTCAAAACCTACAGAAAAAGAAAATTTCTTAATGGGGAAATATCAAAATATGACTCAAATGTTAAGAATGAAGAAATGGATTACGTTAAGAGAAGGAAGATGCCAAAAACATATTAATATTGAAGGTCGAGAAGAATTTTGCCAAAAAGGAGTTGATGCTTTAATAATAATGGATTTATATGATATTTCGGAAAACTATCCCCAGATAAAAAAAGTAATAATGATTGCGTCAGATTCTGATTTTGTTCCAATAATTGAAAGAATGAAAAATAAAGGTTTTGAAATTATTTTATATACTTATTTTGATAGAGAAAGAAAATCACGATTTTCAACTTCAAATCATTTATTGAAAGTTGTTTCAAAATGGATCAAATTAACAAAGGAAGATTTTTATGAAAAAGTTTAAATAGAAAAATCATTAATAGAGGATTATGACTTTGTGTGAAAGATGTGGAGAAGAATTTGAGAATTATTATTTGGGTTATAATTGGTGTCCAGGCTGTGGAAAAATAACTCATCCAGAGCTAAAGTACCCTGGCGAGTAAGAGGAAATTAAGCTTTTAAATTTTTTAAAGTAGCAAAATTTAGTTTTTTAACTGAATAAATACAATCTAATTTTTGTATAAAAGTTCAAGTTGTTTTATTGATTAATTTTTCTAATTCCTCTGTTTTGTACAATATTATTATATTGTTCATAAAACCAATCAGGTTTTCGTTCACTTTCAGCAATATTTTTTATTATCCAAATTAAGATTTTTTCTTCAGAGCCAGAATAATCTGCCTACCAAATGGATCTTCAACGTGCAGGACAGTTTGATTATATAAGGATTCATTCTTTATAATTCCCCCAGGATAAGATAATGGTAAATGTGCTGTACTAGTCAAGACTTTTTCTCCACCCTTTTCTAAAGTAAACATTACAAAAGAAAGCCCATTCACGCCAGATTTATCAGAATAACATCCACTTCTTTCTGTATGCCATCGATAACCTTCCTCAGAAAGCGAAACAGAGGTTGAGTCCAAGATTCCAGTTAAATCTGGTTTAGGTTCACGGTCCTGAATAATATATGGTATTGATGATTTAACTTTTTCTAACTGTGGTATTGAATGATAATGTAAACAAAGCACCACCTCTTTTTCAATCGAAAAAGTTCCCCGAGCTCCGCTTTGGAAAACAATTTCTGCAGATTTAGGAGCATAAGATTTATTTAATTGAAAAATAGTGTCCTGCACAGCCTTTTCTAAATCTACCACATCCCTAAAATCTCTAATTTGCGCATCATCTTTACCTATATACTGATCAATAAAAACATCGTCATGAGGATTCCAAGCTTCAAAATCACTTGGATAATAAGCCACTCGTAAAGTCAATATTCTTCCAGAGTCATCGACTTTTAAACTATTACCTGCTGCTTTAAGCCCTGCAGGAACATTTAGACAACCAACTTTAATTTTTATTTGTTCCATATCTCCTCAATGAAAAAGTTAGCTAAGTATATTTAAAATTTATGAATTAAAAATAATCTTGTTAGTGAGGTTTATATAAAAATTATGCATCTGAAAACATTTGTGGGGAGTAGCAGTGGTCGTTTTAATTTTTATAATTGTGATTGGCCTCAAAGCACTTACTAACCTTTAGTTAAATAAATTTTAGAGGAATAAAAGTTTTTTTTCTTTTTTATTCTACTTAACACCCGCTAACGCACCAATGTAAACCTAAAGAAAGGTTTATAAATCCCAGATAAATTCAATTAGTTACCCGATAGCACTACGCTGAGTAGGAGGGAGTATTTATGGATAAGAAAGAAATCTTAGAAGCAATAAAAGAACTGAAAAAAGAAGATCATAAAAAGAACTTTAGTCAGAGTTTTGATTTTCAAGTCAAACTGCAAAATATTGATGTTAAAAAACAAGAAAATAAAGTTGATGTTTTTGTAGATTTACCTCATGGAAGAGGAAGAAAAGTTTCTATCTGTGCTTTGGTTGGTGGTACTTTATACAATGATGCAAAAGCTAATTGTGATAGGACTATTGTTCAAGATGAATTCAAAGCAATGGGTGGAAATGCTAAAGAATTGAAAAAATTAGCAAGAAGTTATGATTTCTTTATCGCACAAGCAGATATCATGGGATTAGTAGCAGGAACCTTTGGAAGATTTTTAGGACCAAAAGGAAGAATGCCAAACCCAAAAGCAGGATGTGTTGTTGCACCAAAAGGAAGTATCAAACCTGTTGTTGAAAAATTGCAAAATACTGTAAGATTAGTTGTTAAAAATAATGAATTGGGTGTTAAGTGTGCTGTTGGAACAGAAAAAATGGACGATGAAAAAGTTGCTGAAAATGTTTTAGTAGTGTATAATGCTTTGATGAATTCATTACCACAACACGAACAAAATATCAAAAATGTTTATTTGAAATTGACAATGAGTAAGCCATTGAGCATAGGAGGCAAAAAATGAGTAAGCCTAAAGCCTATGTAAATGAAAAGAAAAAAATTGCTGTCAAAAACTTATCAGCTGATATTGAAAAATATAATATTATTGGATTAGTTGATATGGAAAATCTTCCTGCACCACAGTTGCAGAAAATGAAGCAAAACTTAAGAGGAAAAGTCGAAATTAGGATGACTAAAAAGAATTTGATTAAGTATGCTTTGATGAATTCAAAAAGAGATTTGAGTAAAATAATAGAACAAATTAGAGGAATGCCAGCTTTGTTGTTGACTAATGAAAATCCATTCAAGTTATACAAAACAGTTTCAGCTAACAAAAGTGCTGCACCTGCAAAAGCTGGGCAAAAAGCACCTAGAGATATTATTATTCCTGCAGGAAAAACACCTTTTGCACCAGGACCAGTAATTGGAGAACTTGGACAATTAGGAATCAAAACAGGAATTGAAGAAGGTAAAATTTTTATCAAAGAAGATAAGTTAGTTGCAAAGGAAGGAGATGTATTAAATTTAAAATTGTGTGGATTGTTAACAAGATTGAATATTCAACCAATGGAAATTGGATTAAATATTGTTGCAGTTTATGAGAATGGAATTGTATTTGATAGAAAAGTCCTAGAAATTGATGATAAAGTTGTAATGAGTAACTTAGTACAATTACATAATGAAGCTATGAACTTAGCTGTAAAAATAGGATATACTAGTAAAGATACAATCAAAGTATTCATACAAAAAGCGCATAGGGATGCAACTGCAATCGCAGATTCAAAAGACATTATGACCAGTGGAAACATTGGTAAACAATTAGCAAAAGCTGAAGCAGAAGCCGAAGCTATTAAAGATGAAGCTCATATTGAGTAAGGAGGATATCAAAAATGGAGTACATATACGCAGCATTGCTTTTATTCAAAGCTAAAAAAACTATTGATGAAAATAATGTAAAGAAAGTACTTGAAGCTGCAGGAGTTCATGCAGATGAAGGTAGAGTCAAAGCATTAGTAGCAGCATTAGATGGCGTTGATATTGAACAAGCAATTAAAGAAGCAGCAGTAGCTCCAGTTGCAGCAGCACCAAGTGCAGGACATGCACATGAAGTTAAAAAAGAAGAGAAGAAAGAGGAGAAAAAAGAAGATGCTGCAGTTGGTTTAGGTGCACTGTTCGGATAAGACGATAAATTTTTTTATTTTAATTATCGTTATTAATATAAGACAAAAATAAACAATAGGATGTGTTGATTTTCAATGGGAGATGAAGAAAAAAATAATAATGAAGTAATGGATGTTAATGCCTTAAGAACTAAATTAGATCAACTTAATTCTGATAAAGAAAAATGGTTCGCTAGAAAAGAAGAACTTAAACAAAAAATTGCTGATTTAATTAAAGAAGTTAGAGCAGTTAAAGTTAGAAATGATGAACTTACTTCTACTATAAAAGATCTCAAAGAAAAAAGAGATGCACAAAATTCTGAAGTTAAAAAATTAATAGAACAAATCAAGGTTGTAAATCTGAAAAAAGGTAAACAAGTTGATTCTCAAGATCCTAGAGCATTACATAAAAAAATTGAACAACTACAAATGAAAATTGAGACAGGAGTAGTTAGTTTTGAAGAAGAAAAAAAGATTATGAAATATATTAGAAATACTAAAAAAATATTAGAAGGGGCAAAAGCAGAAGCCGAAGTAGGAAAAGAAGCTTCGGATATTTCTAGAAAAATTGATATTGAAAAGAAAAAAGCAGAAGAGTTTCATTCAAAAATGAATGAGTCTGCAAAAGAGAATAAAGATGCTTACAAAGAGTTCACAAGACTTTCTAAGGAGATAAATAGAGTTAAAAAAGAACAAGAAGATGCTTTTGAAAATTTTATCAAATTCAAACAAGAATTTTCTGAATTAAACAAAGGGCTTAAAGATGAAATGAAGAAAACTGGGGAAGTTAGAAAAGAAATTAAAAGGAAGAAAGAAAGAAACGCAAAAGTAAAAAAAGAAATTGATCATAAGAAACTTGAAGAGAAAAAAGAAAAAGTTGAAGAAAAATTAAAGAATAAAAAAGTTCTTACTACTGAAGATCTTATTGCTTTTCAAGGCGAAGATTAGAATAAAGATTTTATATCACTATAAATTGGAATAGATTTTATTTTATATTTTTCAACTAAGAATATCCAAACAAAAGCTACAAATATTGTTGAAATAAAATGCCAAAAAATTAAATGTATTGTATCAAAATAATTTTTACCAAAATAGAGATAAATAAAGATTAATAATAAAATTCTAAGTAAATTCATAAAAAAAATCAATAATGCACCTTGTAAAAATATTTTTATAGATAATTTAAAGGATAAGTTTCGAGTTAAAAGTATTAATTCTAAAAGTAAAATGTATGCTAAAAGAGCTGTACATGCAGGGATAATTGTAAATGAAACTTCATTAATAATAATTGTTGAATTTACTAAATAAGGTTCTATAAATATCTGTAACAAATAATAAGTAGAGTATAATGTAACAGGGAGTAAAACAAATAATAAATAAGAAGATAATAAAGCTACTATAAAAGCTAATGAATATCTTAAAAAAATAGATTTCATATTTTAGAGAAGAAAATTTAAATTTATAAAATTAGAGGTTAAACAGCAATTGCTTCATAAACAATAGTAATAGATTTCGCTCCCGGAGTTGAATCTTTAGGATAAAATAATTCAATAAATGTTTTTACGTGATTTGAACCAGATGCAAAACCTAAGCTATTGCAGACTCCTTGAGTTGAATTACTATTCTGGGATGCAAGAGCTCCATATTCATTTAAACCTACACAAGACTTATCACCATTTTCTTGAGAGATTATTGAAATTTTTGCTAAATTAGTAAGAGTACATCCTTGTGAAGTTCCACAAAATGCTTCTTCAGCATCTGTTAATATAACATAAGAAGATACATTAACATTTACTGTTCCATTATTTGTTATATTGTGGGTATCATCTAATGATGGAAATTCTGTTGTATTGATCCAGCAATTATTTGTAGTATTTGAATTTAATAATCCATAATCACTCGTACAACTTGGATCATAATGACCAGAACCGAATGCAATAGTACTATCATCTAATGTTATACCAACGACAGAAGGTGCTTCTCCAGAGCTAGTATTCATTACTGAAACTTCATGAGTACCAACAATTTCCATTGTAAAAGAAGTTAAAATTCCTGATGCATCTGTAGGCTGATTACTATTCAAAGTAGTATTATCATAAATATCATAAGAACTTGAAGTAAACAAATCTGAAATATTTGAAGTTGCTAACAAAGAAAAATTAGTTGCTTCATCAGTCCAATTAACTGAGTTTTGTGTAAATGTAACATTCATAGTTTTGTTAATATTAATAGAAGCGTTATTTTGGTATTCAGTTTTAAGTAAAATTGAACCATTAGATACTGCAACAGAAACATTTCCAGCACTATAACAATTTACTCCAGAAATGCTTTGACAAATAAATATTGTACCTTCTTGACCTCTACGACCTGTTGAGGAACCTGCAGAGGTATTTATCAATCCTGAAAAGGTATATTCTTTTGAGTAAATAGCAACTCTTCCACCACCACCAGTCCCAGATGTTGTTGAATATGTTTGCCTTCCACTATTTACTTCTAATGTACCGTTTCCTGTAATTTTATTTGCAATAAGATAAATACTTCCCCCAGAACCAGTACCGCTACTAGATGAAAAAGGTGATGAGGCATTTATTAATCCATAAATTGTAATAGTATCAGAGATATTTAAAAAAACTGATCCACCACCCCTTGCTTTATTTGCAGCATTTGCAGTACCACCACTACCCAAATCTAAAGGTGCAGTTAAACTACCATAAACTTGCCCTAATCCTGAAGAACTACCTCTACCACCATAACCACCATAACCACCACCACCAAAAGTACTAACATCAGAAGGTGTTCCTGGTCCAGAGTTTGTATCATAACCTTTACCACAAACATTTATTGAAGCCCCAGAATTAATAGTAAAATTCTTTGCATTTAAAATGATTGAATAAATTTGTTTATCCGAATTATTAAAATGAGTAAAATTAGTTTGTTCATTTAACATCCAAACAGCACTTTCATTAAAAGTATAATTGCTTGAAAGTTCTAGAGTTGCATTCCATATTGTAATATTTGCAAGATTAGGAAAACTTAAATTTCCTCTTTGAATTAAATCTCCTGTTAAATTAAATTCTTTACTGTAAACAATTAAATCTCTTTTGAGAATAACAATAGATTGATTACTAATAGTTAAATTTCCAAGGCAATTTGTAGTTAATGTATCACTCGTTATAGTAGTATTTGAAATTAATAATGATCTTAAGCCATTATTATTTATTATTAAATCACCACAAGTTTCAGAAGAAGATTTTAGATAAATAGTTCCGGCGCCTGCATGAAATGTTCTTGTACCAGTAACAGGTTTTAGACTTGAAGCACTAATATCACCCGTAAAAGAATTTTCAGTGTAATAAATTGCTATACGACCACCACCACCAGAACCAGTATTGATTAGACCTCTACCACCGAAAGCGTAAATACTTCCATTACCAGAAAAATTATTAGCATAAATTAAAATTCCGCCACCAGAACCAGCCCCAGTAGAACCTGTATCTCCAGAAGAGTTTGCATATATTGCTCCTTCATTTACAAAAGTATCTGTAATATTTAATATAACTAAACCACCACCACTCCCTTTAGCATTATTATGGCCACCTCCAGAACCAATTTGTTTTGGTTCAGTTATGCTACCATAAACACTACCCCCTTGAGTATTACCACCAGTTCCTCCATAACCTGCACCATGATTTAGACTTAAACCTGCTCCAAGTCCATTACGAAAAGCATGGCCTCTATAAGAAACATCGATTTTTGAATTTGAGTTAATGGTAAAATTCTTTGCAGTTATGTTAATAAAATATAACTGCTCTTCAGAATTATTTCTATGAGATAAATTAGCATTGCCATATAAATTCCAAACAGCATTTTCATTAAATGAATAATTATTTGTTAATTCGATTGTTCCACCAAAAGTCATTAAAGATAAATTGTCCGCAGTAAAATTTGCAAATTGAAAAAATTCTGAATCTGCAGAAAGATTAAAAAGATTATTTTTTATATTCAAAGGACTAGTTAAATAAACTTTGGCATGATTACTTATGTTTAATTGATCAAGAGTTGTTAGTTGTAAAAATGAAGAATTTAATTCGTTCCTTCCAGGATTAGTTCTATTCATACTATCTATTATTAAAACACCATAATTGTGATCGGATCCTTTTAAAAAAATCGTTCCTGGTCCACCAGCAGCAGTAGAACCTTGTCCCCCAGAGGCATTAATTATACCAGTAAATGTTTTTGTATTATAATAAATTGCAATTCTTCCACCTGAACCACCACCTATAGTTGTAGAAGCTCTACCACCAATAGATTCAATAAAACCAGAACCTGCAAAAGTTCCGGCTATAATATAAATTGAACCTCCTGATGCACCAGCTTGCCCAGCAGAAAAAGTTGCGTTAGAATCAATAATTCCATTATTGGTTAAAGTTCCAGAAACATTTATGAACATTGAACCACCGCCGACAGTTGCAGTCCTAGTTGCAGAAGAACCACCACTACCCATAGTCAATGGATATTCAATACTACCATAAGGGGATTTTGAACTTCCTGCACCATAAGAAGCATGTGATGCACCAATAGATGTAGAAGATGTTAATGCTGTACCTTGTCTGGAGAGATAGCCAGTACTATAACCTGTAAGAATTCCATTAGAATGGATATATAGATTTTCTGCTGTAATATTAATTGTAGTATTACCAGCTCCTGTTGAATTAAGAATCAATACTCCTCCAGCATCAATTGTAATGTTTATACATTCCATTACTGGTGTATTCCAATTAATTCTGCTATCTATTGTTATAATGCCATCCAATGAAGGACAATCAGGATAATCCATTAATGAAGCATAATCCTCTTGAATTGAAGCAGAATCTTCTAAGATTAAAATTTCATTTGTATCATTATTTGTTTGATTATCAAAATTATCTATATAAGTATCATAACCTGTATAAGAACTAAATCCAAATAATGCAATAATTGATAGAGCTATTAAAAAAAACAGAATACTTTTTTTATTGTCTAAACTTAATTGTTTTAATTCATTTTTATAAGATTTTATATAATCATCATAATAATTGTTCCATTGTTCTAAAGAACGATTTTTGAAAATTTCTTTTTTATTCTTTTCATAATCTTTGGTTGAAATTTTTTTATCTAAATATAGAATATCTAATTGTTTAGAATATTCATTAATAGAAATCTTTAATTGTTGAGTATAAGAGATAGCATCAGCTAATTGTTTTTTCCTCATTTCAGTTTTATTTTTGTTAATTTTCATTTTCGGTTATATGATGTCCAAATTGTTCGTTCATTTTTTTTAAGTAATATTCCAATATCATGGTATGAGAGAGATTTTTGTTCACGAAGATATTTTACAATAGTTTTCATTGGAGGGATTTTATTAGAAAAAATATCTAATGGAATCTGTAAATCATTACTAGAAATTTTAAATTTATGGGGGAATTTATTTTTTGCAGTTGAGTATGTATGCCAAAGGTTTTTTTCATTTCGTTTTAAAAGTTTAGAAATCTCATGAAAAGTAAGATTTTTTTCTTCTTTTAGATATTTGACAATCGATTCTAATGGAGTTAGTTTATGTGAAAATATTGAAATGGGAATAAATGGTTTGTTTAAATTATTAAGAGTCTGTTGTAAATAATTTTTTAATTGATTTTCATTAAGATTAAATCTATCTTGCAAAGTAGTAAATATTTCATTTGAATAATTCCCCCCAGACATTATACGTCTAATGTAGGTTTTATTTATAAATATTTGCTATTTTTACTTATTTTAAATGGTATAATTACGTATTTTGTAGGTAGTTTATACTTACAATAGGTGTTATTCAAAAGAAGATTGTAAAGAATCCTCATCAGATTCAGTAACAGATTTTAACCTTCTTTCTTTTGGAACCATATTTCTTAGAACATTATTCCTAAGATTTCCACAACCGAGAATATCATTTTCTTGTTGAACAATCACATAACCGGAATTTCCATCTATCTCAATATCATCTCCCTTCATCCAATTTTCAGATTGGGACTTTGTTAACTGGACAATATTCTTTTTAGCTTTAATTAATTGAGAACCTTCTATAGAAAGTCTAAGACCATCACGCTCTTTTTTTAAAAAATACAATCCTTGATTATTGATTCTTAATCCTGATAAATCCATTTTAGCAAAATCTTTACTCAAAAGAAAAATTTTGTTATCTGATCCTTCAAAAAATAAACAATCAAGCTCAGCTTGAAAATCAAACTGGTCTTTTAATTTATTGAAAAGTTCTTTACGGTCTCTGGTATTTAGAAAGTTTAATTTCTGCATAGAAAGGTATTATATACAGATATATTTATATATTCCGATTGTAAATTTTAATGTAATGGAGCAAGATATTCGAAAGTATGCTTTGCACAATGCTTTAAAATTTGAAGGTAAGGCAAATCCAGGATCAGTCATAGGGCAATTATTTTCTAATAATCCAGAATTGAAAAAGAAAGCTGGAGAAGTTTCTAAAAAAGTTCAAGAGATTGTTACTAAAGTAAATAAAATGAGTTTAGAAGAACAAAAAAAAGAATTGAAAAAAATTGCTCCTGAATTACTTGAAGAAAAGAAACCAAAAGAAAAAAGAACTGAACTCAAAGAATTAGATGATATTTCTAGAAAAATAATTATGAGGTTTGCTCCTTCACCTTCAGGACCAATGCATATTGGGCATGCAATGACTGGAGGTCTAACTAGCTTATATTGTAAAAAGTATAATGGAAAATTTATTCTAAGGATAGAAGATACTAATTCAGATAATATTGATTTAGATGCTTACAAAATGATTCCTGAAGAAGCAGAATGGATATTTGGGAATGTTTCTGAAGTTTGGATACAATCAGATAGAATGCAGATTTACTATGATTATGCAAGAAAATTGATTGAAATGAATTCTTGTTATGTTTGTACTTGTAGTCAAGAGGAATTTAGAGAATATGTTACTAAAACTTTAAACTGTCCTTGTAGAAGTTTAAGTGTGAAAGAACAGATAGAAAGATGGGAAAGAATGTTTGATAAGAAAAAAGGATTCAAAGAAGGTGAAGCAGTTTTAAGGTTCAAATCAGGTATGCAAGATAATAATCCTGCAATGAGAGATTTCCCACTAGTTAGAATTAATGATAGTAAACATCCTAGGCAAGGAATGAAATATAGAGTTTGGCCATTAATGAATTTATGTGTAACTGTTGATGATATTGAAGCAGGAATGACACATATAATCAGAGCAAAAGATCATATGGATAATGCAAAAAGACAAGAAAAAATATATCAAGCATTAGGAAAAAAGTTCCCTCATACATATTTTGTGGGGAGATATAATTTTGAAGGGATTGAAATTTCATGTTCAAAAACAAAAGAGAAAATAAAGAAGGGGGAATTTAAAGGATGGGATGATGTTAGATTACCATTCTTGGCAGCATTAAAAAGAAGAGGAATACAACCAGAAGCATTATTGAGATTTACTAAAGAAGTAGGGTTATCACAAGTAGATAAAAAAATGGATGGTGCAGATTATTTTAAAATTATTTATTCCTATAATAGAGAAATAATTGATCCTATTGCAAAAAGATTTTTCTTTGTAAAAGGAAATTGTAAAATTAAAATTGAAAATGAAGTAAAAAAAATTGAAGTTCCGTTACATCCAGAGAATAAAAAATTAGGAATGAAAAAAATAAAAATTGGGAAAGAATTCTATATCCATGATGTAATTAAAAAAAATGAGATTTATAGATTCATGCATATTTTTAATTTTAAAAATAATGAATTTATTTCTGAAAAATATGACCAAAAATTAGGTGCAAAAATTATCCATGCTGTACCTGTAGAAGATGCAGTTAATGTTCAAGTATTAATGGATAATGGGGAGATTATCAAAGGTAAAGGAGAAGGAGCATTAAGAGATTTGAAGGAAGGAGAAATAATACAATTTGAAAGACAATTCTTTGCAAGATTAGATGATAAGAAAAAAATGTTATTTGTTTATGCACATGATTAAATTATTTTTTTAATGATTCTATTAATTTTAGTAATTTCTTTTTTTCACGAGGTTCTACTATATAACCCATACATTTTTTGCTGCTACATTTACAGGGATGATCAAGACTTTCTTTGTAAGTATAACAATAATTAATGTTTAGCTCTTCACCTTTTTTGATATTTCTTTTAGATACAAACCAAATTCGATCATTTTCAAATTCAGCTTTGCAATTAGGACTGCAGGAATTATTAAAATATTTAGCATCATTATTTGGGAGATTTCCATCTAAAGAATACTCATCGTTTAATTCAAAAATATAAACTGCGCCTTTTTCAGAATCATTCTTGGAATCCTCTAAAGTTAAATGAGATCTTCTTTCGCCTTCAGCGTGAGATATTTTTTCTCCAAGATATTCAATAACTTTTGTTCCTTTCTTAATATCTTGAACTGCAAAAACACCTTTGCCATGAACTTTTGACTCTTTGATTACAACTAAATTATTCATCTCGAAATTTGAAGTAGGAATGTTTTTAAACTTTTCTTAAAAGTAACTTTTATATATCTCAAATAATCATTTTAAACAATGCAAATAAAATTTTCAAAAATAGAACTTAGAGATTTAGGAAAAGCTTGGCTATTTATTTCTATAGCTTTTGGTATAGTTTTATCAGGAGGAGTTTTTGGATTAACTTTATTCAAAAGTTTTATTCTTGCTGCATTTACAGTTGGGACAGGATTTTTACTTCATGAATTAGGACATAAAATTGTTGCACAAAGATATGGATGTTTTGCAGAATTCAGAGCCGATAACTTTATGCTTTTTCTAGCAGTATTAACATCTTTCTTAGGAGTTATATTTGCAGCTCCTGGAGCGGTAATGATTGCAGGACGCATAAGCAAAGAAAAGAATGGGATTATTTCTATTGCTGGGCCATTAGTGAATATCTTTCTAGCAATTATATTTTTAATCTTAAATATGATCATAACTAATGGATTCTTTAGTGAATTATTTGCATTTGGATTTTTAGTTAATTCTTGGTTAGCATTATTTAATTTGATTCCATTATGGGTTCTTGATGGGAAAAAAGTTTTTGATTGGAATAAAGGGGTTTATTTTTTAACCTTGTTTATAGCAATTGGGCTTTTTATTAGTGGAATGGGATTATTTTGAATAATAATGTTTTTAAATTCAAAGAAGTTAAAATATTATATGGGTTTTATAGGTGCAATCAAAAGATTTTCTAGGTTAAGAGTAATAATTGAACTTTTGATAAGAGAGGGATTTGATGATGTTATTGGAAGATTACATTTCAATACACCAATGCATTTTGGGGAAAAATTAAATATCAAATCAAAAAAAGAGTTACATGGAAGTACTGCTGAAAGATTAAGGATTGTTTTAGAAGAAGCTGGTGGAGCGTTTGTTAAACTAGGACAGATGCTTTCATTGCGTTCAGATTTGATTCCACAAGAATATTGTGATGAATTTTCAAAATTACAAGATTCTGTTAAACCATTTCCAATGTACCAAGTTAGAAAAATTATTCAGGAAGAATTTGGGAAGCCTATAAACAAAATATTTGATGAATTTGATGAGACTCCAATTGCTGCAGCCTCAGTTGGGCAAGTACATAAAGCAAAATTAAAAACGGGAGAAGTTGTTGCAGTAAAAGTTCAAAGGCCAGACATAAAAAAAATATTTGAAGCAGATATTGATTTAATGGATTTTATTGCTGAAGAAGCTGAAAAATATTGGCCAGATTTCAAAATATTCAAGCCAAAAGAATTAGTAAAACAATTTAGAGATTATACTATCAAAGAAATGGATTATCAAACAGAAGCAAAAAATATTGATATATTCTATAATCATTATAAGTATCATTCGCACATTAAAATTCCAAAAGTCTATTGGGATTGTACAACTAAAAGAATTTTAACCATGGAATATATAGATGGAAGAAAAATTTCTGTCATTGATGATTTAGGTGTTGAACAAAAGAAAAAAATTGCTATGTTAGTATACAAAAGTATGCTCACACAAGTATTAGAAATGAGAATATTTCATGCTGACCCACACCCAGGAAATATTTTTTGGACAAAAGATGCAAAAGTTGCATTATTAGACTTTGGAATTGTTGGAAGATTATCACCAGATATGGCTGAGAATATTGAATTAATGTTAATAGGATTAGTAAATGGAGATTTAGATTCTTTATCTCAAGGATTTATTGAAATGGGTGTTGTTGATGATGTAGATGAAAATAAATTCAAAGAAGATTTATTTGAAGCTTGGGCAGAATTCAAAGGAAGTTCATTAAAACAAATGAATATGAAAAGATTCTTTACTAATACTTTTGAGCTTGCAAGAAAGTATGAATTAAATTTACCAACCAATTTTGTATTATTATCTAAAGCTGTGATTACTGCGGAAGCTTTTGGGAAACAATTATATCCAGACTCAAATTTTATTGAAGTATGTAAAGAAGAAGTTGACAAATTAGTAAAAAAAGAAAGAAACCCAAAAATAATTTATGATTCATTTAAAAAAAATATTTTTGATATTGGATTAAATTTGAAACGATTTCCAAGTGATCTTAGAGGTATGCTAAGAGTAATTAGAAGAGGTACTAAAATTAAATTAGAAGTTGATCATAAAGAATTGGGAGAATTAAATCAAGAATTAAATATTTCAAGCAAGAGAGTTACTTATGGGCTAATTATTGGAGGATTATTAATTGCTACCGGATTATTTGTTGCAACAGGGGTAGAACCAAAGTATTATAATATACCTTTGCTTGGAATAATCAGTGGAAGCATTTCTATGATAATGCTTTTGATAATCATTATTTCAATGATAAAAAAAGGGGGGATGAACCAGTGAGCAAAATAAGAGAAGTTGGACTTGTTGGGATTGGTGCTATTGCGACAATTAAAGAGAAACTTAAAAGATTAATTAAGAAAGGGGAAGAGAACGAAAAAGAGTTCATGGTTAATAAAGCGAAAATTGCAAGCAGTGCAAAAGCAGCAAGTAGGGAAGCTCTAGCAATATCTAGAAAGAGTTTGATTATGCTCGAAAAAGAGTTGAAAAAACTTGAAATGGCTGCTAGAAAAACCGAAAAAACTTTGAAAACTAAAGTCAAGAAAAAGAAAAGACTTTAATTTTTTTATATTTTTTATCCAAGGGTTCTAGAAAACTATATAAAGGGACACTTTTTTAGAGTTTTGAAACCGATGATATGTTGGAGGTTCAAATGGAAGAAAAACAATTAATAGAAAAAGCGTATGAAGCTATTGAATTAGCAAAGACTTCTGGAAAAGTCAAAAAAGGAACTAACGAGACTACAAAAGCAATTGAAAAAGGTATTGCAAAATTAGTTGTTGTTGCAAAAGATACTACACCTGCAGAAATTATTATGCACTTAGGACCATTATGTAAAGAAAAGAAAGTACCTATGGTTACAGTACCTAGTAAAGCAGAATTAGGAACAGCAGCAGGAATGCCAATATCAACAAGTTCTGTAGCGATAATCCAAGAAGGCGAAGCAAAAAATATAATCAAACAAATCGTTGATAGTATGACTGAATAAAATGGCAGCACCTAAAAAAGAAAAGAAGGAAGAAAAGCAGCCTGGACAAAAGACTGCTGAAGCACCAGTAGAACAAAAAGCTACAAAGGGTGTTTTGTTTTCTGATGCAGTGCCAGCTAGAGTTGAAGAAATTATTGGGAGAACTGGTACAAGAGGAGAAGTTATTCAAGTCAGATGTAAGATTCTTGAAGGAAGAGATGCAAATAAAGTACTTGCAAGAAATGTTAAGGGGCCTATCAGATTAAAAGACATCTTAATGTTGAGAGAAACTGAAATTGAAGCAAGAAAATTAAATAAGGGTAAGAGCTAAAATGGTAAAATGTACTTTTTGTGGAATTGATATTAGACCTGGAACAGGGGAAATATTTGTTTACAAGACTGGGAAAATTGCAAATTTTTGCTCAAAGAAATGTGAAAAACATGTACTTAAGTTGAAAAGAAAACCTCAAAATATGAAATGGGTTAAAAGTTCTCCTGCATCAGTTTAGGATAAATTTATAAGTTATTTTATTTATTATATTTTATATGAGTATATTAGGAAGAGAGGTTGAAGTTCTTACTAATTTAAGAGAAATAATTGATTCTTTAAATGAAGTTCAAAATTTAAAATGTAGAACAGATGATATTAAGGAAAAATTAAACTTAATAGAAAGAGAAAGAAAAATTATTTTAGAATACCAAGGACAATTAGAATTATTGCATTCAATAGTTAGAGAATTATATTCTAGAAGAACAACACGTGCTTTTGATAATGAAGTTGTAGCATTGATGCAGAATCTAGTAGTGATTATAAGAGATTTACAAGATTATGCAAATATTTTACAAACAGAAATTGAAACTCAAAGATTAAATATTGGTGGAGAGAACAACTCGTTGCGTAAGTTAACAAGTGCGTTCAATTTAGAATCTGCAGAAACTAATGAATTATTAAAAAAACTTGATTCTTTTGGTGGAGAACAAGAAGTTAATGCATATAGGAGAATTGAAGGTTTGCTTAGAAGATTCCAGGAAAGTTGGTTTAGTGTAAGAAGAATATTTATGATAAAACCTATAGCAAGATTATGTGTAGTAGTAGCATTATTTGGAGCAGTGGCTTGTGGAGATTCGAATGTTGTTGAAGCACCAAGAGCACCACAACAAGAACAAGTTTCTCGGGATCATGAAATAGTTCAACAAGTAAATCAAACCCAATTGGAAGAATTTTCTAGATTTAGACCAAAAAATATCCTTGTTTACTGTGCAAATCAAGGAGAAAAAATTGCAGTCATTAAAACTTTACGAGAGAGAAATCAAATGCGAAAATCCACTGCAAAATTTAGTATAATCGAAGAAAATGGAATTTCTGTAATCAAAGATTGGGCAGTGAAAGATAGTTTAGGAAGAATAGAATATGTTAAGGTTAATATTGTTGTTCAAGGGCAAACCATTCCAACAGTAAGTGGAGGTTATCAATTGATTACATTAAGGGGGCATACACAGTATATGATGCCTTTGTTTGAAAATACACAAAACTATGAAGCACCAAAAGTATTATACTTGCTAGGTGGATGTAAAAGTGTTCAGTCCATACCACAAATAATAACAACTACAAGGGCAGTAATTGCTGATAACGATGTCGGAGAGAGTGCAAATAATACTTATCTTTTAGTTAGAGTTGTTGACGTTTCAAGAAATGTAGATACTTGGGATTCTTTAAGTAGGACTATACTCTCAGATTCTGATAGAGCAAAACTAAAAACATATTTCCCTGGAATGGAATATACAACGCAACTTTTGCACCCTTAAATTTAAATATTAATGAATAATTTTTATAATATTTGGAGGAATATAAGATGATAGAAAAAACTTTAGTTGTTTTGAAACCTGATTGTGTACAAAGAGGTTTTTCTGGAGAGATTATTACGAGATTTGAAAGAGTTGGTTATAAGATTGTTGGAATGAAAATGATATGGCCTGAAGGGGATTTTTTTAAAAAACATTACTATGATGTTGAAGAAAGACATGGAACAGAAATTCTTATTGGAAATGTTAAAGCTATGACCTCTGGTCCAGTTATTGCATTCGTATTGGAAGGTGTAAATGTAATAGAAAATATTCGAAAAATGGTTGGTCCAACAGAACCAAAGCAAGCACAACCAGGAACTATTCGTGGAGATTATGCGCATTATACATATGCACTTGCTGATAAAAATAAAATAGCAGTTAGAAATATTATTCATGCCTCAGCAAATACTAAAGATGCAGAATATGAAATAAGTTTATGGTTTAGTCAACAAGAATTGTTTAATTATCAAACAGTTCATGAAAAATATACTTTATAGAAATTAATTTTTTAATTTTTTATCTATTCTTTTAGCTTCTGCTTCCATCTCTTCAAAAGTTGAAATTAAATCTTCTTTTATTCTCTTCAATGATAGTTCTAAGTTTTTTTCACGAAGAATATATTTATTTCCTTCAATAATTATTAATCCGCAGGATATTAATTTGTTTAAATGATGAATTACAGTTGCTCTACTTAAATTTAATTTGTAAGCTAATTCATTTGATGACATTGAACGTTTTGCTTGTAGTAAAGCAATAAATAATCTGAAACAAGATTTATCTTTATCCCTTTGAGAGAATAAGCCGAAAGATTCTGAGAACCATTGAACTTCTGAATTTAAATTATCATCAGGAATTCTAACTTTTACTAGAGTTAGACGTTTGAATCTGGTTATCATATTAAATAATATTGATTATAGATATAAAAAACTTATGGCTTTGTGGGAATAATGACTTTATCATTGTCAACATAGATAACATCTTCAAATTGAGCAATTTTAGAATTTGGGAGTTCTAATAAAAGAGGATATTCTACAATGTTTCCAGATTTTTTTAAGCTGAAAAAATCTAATTTTGAAATCTTAAGATATTCTAAAATGTATCTTTCACTAAATGGGAAGCATCTTCTTTTATCAAATATTTTTTTGTAAAGATTTCTAATCTTTTGATCTCTAATTGGGGATAGGTATTTTGCTAAAGCATAAATATAAGCATTTTGTGAGGATTTTATCATTCCAAGCCCGTCTGTAACAAAGATTTCAACAGCATAAGCTTCTCCTGGTTCTAACTTATTATCTGAAGAATTACCATGGACTAAAACAGACTTTTTTGAATGAAGCTCCCATTGATTTAATTGATGCCCCATAAGATTTCTAATAAGTTTATATTTAGAATCTTTAATTACTTCATCTAATCTTTCTCCTATTACTGAAAGTTTCATGCCTGGTTTTAAATCACTGATGGCTTTTTTTAGAGCTTTTTCTGTGAACTCAACCATATCGTCATAATCCTTATTTAATGAAACTGTGAATGCACCATCAGCAATATAACCATCAATATGAAGACCAATATCAACTTTGATTAAATCACCATTGGAAATCATTCTTTTGTCGTCTACTACGGCAGTATAATGTACTTCATTATTTAATTGGATATTTACAGGAAAAGATAATGATACCTCAGGATATTCCTGAATAAATGATTCTATTTTCTTTGTAAGTTCTAGGATAGAAATCCCTGCTTTTACCAAAGGTTTTGTTTTGTTACAAACCTCAGCATGAATCTTTCCAACTTTAATGTAAGTTTCCTTAGGTGTCATGAGTTTTGGTTATAATTTTAAAGATATAAAGGTTTCTAAGGAAAATAATATAAGTTTAAACAATGTAAAATATTGTATGAGAATCATTTCTTGGAATGTTAGTGGCCTTAGGGCAATTTTGAATAAAGGATTTATGGGTTTTGTAAAAAAAGAAAATCCAGATATAATTTGTTTGCAAGAAACTAAAGTCGACGATAAATTCCAGATTAATATTCCCGGGTATATTAATTATATTAATAATGGAGAAAAAAAAGGTTATTCAGGCACTGCAATATTTACAAAAATAAAACCAATAAAATATTCTTTTGGTAAAGATAAAGAAGGAAGAGTCATTGCTCTTGAGTTTTCAAAATTTGTTCTAGTGAATGTTTATACACCAAATAGTCAAAGAGGATTGACCAGATTAGATTATAGAATGAAATGGGACAAAGAGTTTTTGGAATATTTGGAAAAATTTGAAAAACCAGTAATTGTTTGTGGAGATTTTAATGTGGCACATAAAGAAATAGACTTAGCAAATCCAAAAGCGAACAGAAGGAATGCCGGTTTTACCGACGAAGAAAGAGACAATTTTACAAAATTATTAGGAAGTGGATTTATTGATACATTTAGAGAATTTAATGACAAACCTGGGCAATATTCATTCTGGGTTTATTTTGCGAATGCACGTGCAAAGAATGTTGGTTGGAGAATAGATTATTTTTTAGTTTCAAAAAATTTAAAATCAAAATTGAAAGATGCATTTATTTTGAACAAAGTAATTGGTTCAGATCATTGTCCTATTGGACTAGAAATTGAAGGATAATTTTCTCGACGATAAAAAAAGGATTTTGAAATTTACTTTTTGGGAAAAAACTGGAAAAAGAAAAGTATTTAAACTAGTTTAAATCAAAAAAATAGATTTAGAATTGGAGAAAAAAGTATTGAAGAAATGAGTCATAAGGTTGAATATCCAACTGCCCTAGAAATGTTTTCTTATGAAGGGCAGAAAAGAGATCATTCTCTAAGATTATGTTCAGCAACTTTGTTTCCTTGGCCAGAAAATGGATCTGAGGGAAAAATTTTAGGACATTCTTTATGTGCACATTATGTTAGAATCAGAGATTTATCGAAGGAAATAGATTTAACACATACTAATGCTGCATTAGTTTATAGAACAATATTTGGACATGATGATTTATTTTTAGCTACAACTCAATTAGGTAGAGAACGCCCTATAGAAGTATTAGAATTATTACAAAGTGATTTTATTAAAAAAACAGGAATAAAAAGGGAGATTAAAAGAATATATAACAAATTAAGCTTAAATGGATTTCCAATTTGGGCCTTATCATCTGAAAATTCTATAAGAGAAACAGGAATAGTTGCATTGCTTTGTTTAACAGACCAAGTAATGCTTGCTGAAGAAGAAGGATTTACAATTGATGGTGTTTATGGGGAATATCTTGCACATAAGTGGGGAATTGAAAAAATAAGAGTCTTAAAAGAAGATGCAAGAGGGCAAGTTAATGGTAAAATTGGAAGCTTACCTGAAGTTTTTGATATTTCAGCGATTAGAGAATCAGCATTAGCAGATTTATGGAGAGGTAAAGTTTCAAGATGGAAAGATAGAAATCTTCCAGAGATCGTCGCCAATGAAATGGATGCTCTTTATAGCCCTGCCATTGAACAAAGTTTTAAATTCTTCGGAAGAAAATAAGGAAATGCCAACCGCTAAAGGTTTTTTGTGTTGAATATCTTTTATAACCACAAAATCATTCTTTTCAATGTTTGAATCAAATTCAACAATACCAGGACGCATGACATCAGCACCATTTATAATATATTTAATTGCACCCTGGTCAATGAATACTTGTTTTAGTAAATCTTTTTGTAATAGAAGTTTTAATGTT
>Ga0208958_1001065_pt1 | contig 29074 bp, 22 predicted proteins | sample RifOxyB1_FD_184032 | JGI IMG/M metagenome (GOLD analysis project Ga0208958, IMG submission 184032) | Soil microbial communities from Rifle, Colorado - Rifle Oxygen_injection B1 (SPAdes) | ecosystem: Environmental > Terrestrial > Deep subsurface > Rock core/Sediment | place: Rifle, Colorado...
CACTTGCTCCAATACATTGTATAATTGAATTGAAGTCTTCATTGATTTGGTGGCGCCTGATTAAGGAATCGCCACCCGACTTCATTCTATCACTTCTACGGGATTTCGGGTATTTCGTAATTCAAAGTATTGTACAATACGAGCTCTTGACACCGATAATTAAATAGAATATGATGTATTTACATGGTAAATATTTTATTAAACACTACTAAAAAACGAGGCGGATAACTTGCTGAATTTTTTTGCCCGCCTGCCGGTGGGCAGGTTCAGTAAACACCGCTGAGAAAGCGGTTTTGTTTTTGAGAATGTTATATCAAGTTTTTTGAAAATTTAACCCTGTCAAATATCTTTAATGATAAATTGTGATAAGCAATTTTGGCAGGCATCATGATTTGATTTTAGACATGTCCGCCTTCGCCTTTGGGCAACGGCGAGACAATGGGGTCTTTTTATCAAACATGAGTAGGTAAAAGCATACAAAATTAAGTTCACATAGAAAAAGATAATTAAAATCTGTATCTATTAGAAACTTACGCGAAAGTGAAATTCTCGATTTGCTCAAATGTTGAGTATATCGAAGGATAGGTTATAAGCGAATGGCGGATGCCTTGGGATATTAATGCTATGAAAGACGTGGCGTGCCTGCGATAAGCATCGGGGAGGTGGCTAGCAACCTTTGATCCGGTGATTTCTGAATGAGGAAACTCAATTGCGGTAATTCGCAATTATCCCGCCGTAAGGTTGGGAAGCGTACCCGGTGAAGTAAAACATTTCAGTAGCCGGAGGAACAGAAAACAATGAAAATTTATATTCTTTGCGCTGATTCTGTATTTAGCAGAATCGATATGCGCGTAAAGATTATGAATTTTCGCATTCCCTTAGTAGTGGCGAGCGAAGAGGGAACAGCCTAAACCAAAATTTATTTTTTGGGGTTGTAAGGTTATAGCGTCGGGAGCACTACCTTTTGCTTCGCAAAAGGAAACTCGAATTTCGAAATTCGAATTTCGAATTACCTCGCGCGGAGCGCGAGGTAATGTTTGCCGAGGGAGAGCATTTAGTTAGAAGTTTTAAAAGAAGCACTCTGGAAAGAGGCGCCATAGGAGGTAATAGCCCTGTATTTAAAAAAATTTCTATGCTCCTTGCTATGATTCTTGAGTACTGTCGGGCATGATAACCTGGCAGGAATCTGGCCGAACTATCGGCTAAGGCTAAATAATTAATATCACCAATAGTGAACCAGTACCGTGAGGGAAAGGTGAAAAGTAGGGGGTTGACCCCGGTGAAATAGTACCTGAAACCATTTGCTTACAAAGAGTCGGAGCTCCTCGCCCGCAAGGGTTCGGAGTGACGGCGTGCTTTTTGCAGAACGAGCCAACGAGTTTGAATAGCCAATAGTCTAAGCCCTTCTGGGGCGCAGGCATAGCGAAAGCGAGTGTTAAAAGCGCGAAAAATTATATTGGATGTTCAAGACCCGAAGCCAGACGAGCTTACCGCGAGCAGGTTGAACCCTGACGAAAGTTGGGGGGAGGACCGAACTAGTGAGGCGTGCAATCCTCTTGGATGACTTGTGGTAAGGAGTGAAAAGCTAATCGAGTTTGGTAATAGCTGGTTCTTCCCGAAACAGCTTTGGGGCTGGCGTCTATCGTCAGAATACGGGGGTAGAGCACTGAATAGAATTCCTTGGAGTTTCTCCAGGTTTTCTAATCAAACTCCGAATACCGTATTTATTGGATAGGCAGTAAGAACGCGGGGGCTAAGCTCCGCGCTCAAAAGAGAAACAGCTCAGATCGTCGTCTAAGGTCCCTAAATTAAGCTAAGTGTTATGAAGGAGGTATTTTGCCCTCGACAGGCAGGAAGTTAGCTTAGAGGTAGCTATCTTTTAAAGAGTGTGTAACAACTCACTGCCCGAACTTCTCGGATTTCCGAGAGGAGGGGCGAGATGCGCCAAAGATTCCCGGGACTAAAGTTTAATACCGAAGACACGGATTTTGGCAATTTATTGCCAGAGTGGTAGGGAAGCATTCTTATTGCATTGAAGCAGGAGTGTAAACGACTGTGGAGCGATAAGAAGAGAGAATGTTGGCCTGAGTAACCGCATTGCAGGTGAAAGCCCTGCACACCGAAAGTCCAAGGTTTCCTTGGCAATGGTATTCAACCAAGGGTTAGGCGGTCCTAAGGTAAACCCGAAAGGGGTAGCTGACGGGCAGTTGGTTAATATTCCAACCCTTCTTTATTTTTTCAATATGGTGCGGAATTTAGTAAGTTAGGCGGTTTATTGGATTATCGTGGGCAATCTGACGCAAGAAGGATTGACCGGAAGTTGTATTTATACAACGAACCTAACCGAGCAAGTTTCCCAGAAAAGCCGTATTTAAATAGAATAAAGAAACCGTACCGCAAACCGACACAGGTGGACAAGCGTAAGTATGCTAAGGTGAACGGGTTAAACCTCGTTAAGGAACTCGGCAAATCAGTGGCCGTAAGTTCGCAATATGGCCTGCCCTGGCCGCAAGGCTTAGGGCTGCAACAAACGTACTTCAACCGACTGTTTATCAAAAACACAGCTCTCTGCTAACTCGTAAGAGGATGTATAGAGGGTGAAGCCTGACCAGTGTTGGAATGTTAAGTTTGGGGGTGGTAGGTCGCAAGATTTACTGCTCACTGAATGAAGCACCAATGAACGTCGGCGATAACTATAAACAATGACGATTGTAGTTATAAAATTTCGCTATATGCTGGAAACTCTGCAAGTATCCTAAAATACTTTTAGTCCCGTGGTTCGGACTACAGGACTGAGTAATAATTTTTAGGCGACGCAGACAATCAGCAGGCAACCTCAATAATATTGAGAGAGTCCTCAGAGACTACACGCGAAAATCGCTAAAAAAAGCGATATGATATAGTCCGATCTTTATGGCGACATAAAGGCTGTCCCGATAAAAATATCGCGGACTAATAAAAAGATGAATCGTCCAAAGGTATTACAAAATGCTTTTGTAAAACTTGGCTATATGCTGGAAACTCCGTAGTATCCGACAATACTCCGCTCGTAGTGGAGTGAAAATTTGTTCGGTGCGGACAATCAGCAGGGAAGAACCAGCTTGGTTCCCCTCAACGACTATACGCCAGGCTCCAAATATAATTGGAGAAGATATAGTCTGAACTGCATGGCAACATGCAGAATGCAGCAGAAATGACTGCACCGGTGTTAAAAATGACTTATTTAACACTAAGTAACAAAATTGAGCGTAATCCCTTGCCGGGTAAGTTCCGGCCCGCATGAATGGCTTAACGAGTTGAAGACTGTCTCAACGAGGCGCCCGGTGAAAATGCAATAACAGTGAAGATGCTGTTTACCTGCGGCTAGACGGAAAGACCCCGGAAGCTTTACTGTAGTTAGATATTGTGTATTGATTTTTAATGCGTAGCGTAGTGGGTAGGATTTGAAGCGGGAATTTCGGTTCTCGTGGATCCGAAAGTGAAACACCCATCTTTAGAAATTAATATTCTAATCCACTTCACTGTGGTGACAGTGTTTAATGGGCAGTTTAAGTGGGGCACTTGCCTCCTAAAAAGTAATGGAGGCGTTTAAAGGTTGGTTAGCTTCGGATGGAAATCGAAGCGATAGGGCAAAGCCATAAACCAGCTTTACTGCAAGACGGCTATGTCGCGCAGTTGCGAAAGCAGAACTTAGTGAACCGACGTGTTTTTATAGAAAACACGAAGATCATCAGCCAAAAGCTACTCCGGGGATAACAGGCTAGTAGAGCCCGAGAGTCCATATCGACGGCTCTGTTCGGCACCTCGATGTCGGCTCAACTTATCCTGGGGCTGGAGCAGAATTTTTTCTACTCTCCTCTGCGGAAACGCAGGGGTAATATACAAGCTCAAAACGGGGAAAGCCTTAATAGACTTGCAAGTTTGCAGGTCCCAGATTATAATGAATAATAATTAAGGGTAATCCCGTGAGAAAAATATTCTCTGAAGTTAACAAGGCGTACATTTCCGGTCTTTTAGATGGAGATGGAGCAATCATGGCCTGCATTGAAAAACATGCAGAGAAAAAGTTTGGTTTTAGAATCAGAATTTGCATCAAAATTAGTCAAAATAACCTAAAAATTCTCAATTGGTGTAAATCTGTAACTGGTTTAGGAAATGTCCGTTTCGTAAAAAAGGAAGAATACGAATGGATAACACGAAATCAGGAAGACGCTAAAAAATTACTTGAATTTTTAATTCCGTATTTACGGATTAAGAAAAAACAAGCAAATTTGGCAGGAAAAATATTAAATTCTAAAATTACGACTGCCAAAAAATTGTTGAAAATCGCTAAGTTAGCAGATGCATTGTCAAAATTAAATGTTCGCTCGAGAGGGCGGAGGAAAAATTTTGCATCAATGATCCAAGGAAGTATTTCTCCTAACGACTGATTCTTACTTCGTAAGTAAGATGAGATAGGCCTGAAATATGGTCTATAACACGGCTTGCACCTAAAACTTTAGTTGGTGACAATTAAAGCACGGTGAAGGTATAGTCTTACCCCATTAGTAATAATGGAAGGTCCGAGGTCCCAAGGGTCCGGCTGTTCGCCGGTTAAAAAGTTACGTGAGCTGGGTTCAAACCGTCGTGAGACAGGTTGGTCCCTATCTACCGCAGGCGTTGAGTTTTGAGGAGATTTGTTCCTAGTACGAGAGGACCGGAATGAACTGACCTCTGGTGTACCAGTTGTTCTGCCAAGAGCATCGCTGGGTAGCTAAGTCGGGAATAGATAAGCGCTGAAAGCATATAAGCGCGAAACTAACTCCAAGATGAGAACTCTTAGATTTCCCGCAGACTACGGGATTGATAGGCTCCAGGTGTAAGCGCCGTAAGGCGTTCAGCCGGGGAGTACTAATAAATCATTTTATCCTTCGATATACTTTGCATTTGAGTATATTGAGATTCACAAAGCGTAAGTTAAAATAGATACAGATTTTAGTTATTTTGTAAAAAATCCACAGATTGAGTTCTGTGGTGACGATTATTCTGATGTTGTCCCACCTGATCCCATTTCGAACTCAGAAGTGAAATACATCAAGGCCGATGGTAGTGCTTATGCGCGAGAGTAGGTAGTCGTCACCCGAGAACTCAATTTTTTATTACAAAAAAATTGCTGTGGAAAAGTAAATTTGCATTTTAAAATTGGGCAAGGTAAAATGATGGTGAACAAATTTCAAACAAAATGAATGTTTCAGCACGAGCTTCTATAAATAAAAAAAATAATAATTTAGCAAAGTTTTTAGTTGGAGCAATTGCTCTTTTATTTTTTATAGGAATTTTAAATATTTTTAGCTCAGTAATAAAAAATTCTGTTTATGCAGTGAGTTCGCCTCTGCAAAAAACTTTTTGGACAGCAGGGGAGTCCTCGTCCGCATTTTTATCTTCGCTTATAAATGCGGGAAATTTAAGCAATGAAAACAAGGATTTAAAAAACGCAAATCAAAAACTCCAGGCGCAGGTTGCTTTGCTTCAGTCGGTAATAAATGGAAACCAAGCGCAAAGCGATATTTCTCTTGCCAGCCAAAACGATAGCTTTAGCTTGTTATTGGTTGGAGTAATGGGTTTGGACGGCCAAGATATTTTATCAATCAACAAAGGTTCAGCAAACGGCATTAAAGAAAATATGCCTGTTATAAACCAGCAGGGCGCGCTTTTTGGAAAAGTTTTCAAGGTTTACAAAAACTTCGCGCAAGTAATGCTTATTTCAAATAAAAACAGCATAATTAATGTCAAGGTTCAAAAACCCGCCGCCTACGCTGAAAGCTCCGACGAGCCGAAGGAAATTAGCGGCATTTTAAAGGGTCAAGGGAAACCGGTTGCTGTTTTGGATTTGGTTCCAATTGACGACGCAATAAGCCCGGGCGATGCGTTGGTTACTTCTGCCTTGGAGGGAATTTTTCCAAAAGATCTTTTGGTAGGCACAATAACGAAAGTTGAAAAAAACGATCAAAATCCGCATCAACAGGCGCAAGTCCAGCCGTTTTTGAATTCCTCAACCGATAACTTGTTTGTGATTACTAATTACAAGAGATAGTTTCCCCCGTCATTGCGAGGAACGAAGCGACGAAGCAATCTGGAGTTATGGATTGCCCGTCGCTCTTACAGGATCTTCGACCTGTGGGCTCCTCGCAATGACAAAACTTATTATGTGGTATAAATATCTCATTATAACTGTTTTGCTTTATTTGTTTGCTGTTATGCAAAACAGTTTTTTTGTGCATTTCAGTTTTTTCGGCGCTGTGCCAAATTTTGTTTTTATAATTTTTTTCACGCTCATATTTTTCACAAAAAATGACAACTATTGCCAAATTGCTTTTGTGGCAGCAGCTTCAGGGCTGTTTTTAGATATTTTTTCTTATATGCGTTTTGGAACCTCAATAATTTTTTTGTTGGCCATAGGCTTTATTTTCAAAAAAATTCAGAGCATGTTGCAAATGAATAGAAGCAGCGATTTCCCGCTGATTTATTTTTTGCCAATTTTCACCGTAATGCTGGCGGTTTACAGTCTAATATTAAATCGCGCGGGATTTAATATTGTTTTTGCTGCGGAACTAATTTATAATTTATTTTTTGCTACGATTGCATTTTATATTTATAAAAGATTTTTACGAGCCAGCGTAGACGACCACCAGCTTAAATTGTTTAATTAAATATGAAAAATTATTGGGTAAAAAATAAATTTACTGACATAGAACCTCACGAGGTTTTCTTGGATAAATTAGCCCATGCAAAAGAGGAAGAATTGGGGCTGTCTGAAAAAAAATTTGAAGTGCCTTTGAAAGAAAAAATATCGTATGTTTTGTTTGCAATTTTTTTCTTGGCCGCTGCTGCGTTGTTTTCAAAAACTTTTTATTTGCAAATTTTTGAAGGTAAAAAATTGTACGTATCGGCTGAAAACAATAAAGGTTCCGCCAATATAATTGTTCCTGAAAGGGGAATAATTTATGATAAAAATTTAAAAAAGCTTGTTTCAAATTCTCCTGCTTTTGATTTGGTTTGCGATAGGGCAAATTTTTCTGTGTTGACTCCGGAAATTTCAAAAGAAATTTCGGACATTGCCAATAGCCTGAAGGTAAATCCGTCTGATGTGGAAAACAAAATTAAGTCTTCTGATTCTGCCCAAGTTTTAGTTGCCGAAGATATTAGCCACGAAAATTTATTGGTTTTGGAAACAAAAATGGGCGGGATTTTTTCCTGCAAAATACAGCAAAACACATCAAGAAATTATCTATTCGGACCGGTTTTATCGCAAGTTTTAGGATATACCGGCAGGATAAATAAAAACGAATACTCAAGCTCGTCGGGCTACTCTATAAACGGTTATATTGGAAAAACAGGACTTGAAAAATATTATGAGCCGTATTTAAGGGGAGTTCCCGGCCAGTCCCGCCCCGGAGGGGCGAGGCTCGCCTCGCAAAGCGAGGCGGCAAAACCAGAAATTCTTTCAGTTCCTATTGCGGGGAATAATTTAGTTTTAAATATAGATATTGGCCTCCAACAAAGGCTTTATGACGCGCTTGGCAAGAGCATAGAAAAAATGGGAGGTAAAAAGGGAGCCGCTGTTGCAATGGATCCCCGCACTGGGGCTGTTTTGGCTTTGGTTTCTTATCCGTCTTACGACGACAATTTATTTTCAAAAGGAATTTCAAAAACCGATTACGACAAAATAGTAAACGATCCTTCCCAGCCGCTTTTCAACCGCGCAGTTTCGGCAAAGTATCCAACCGGTTCAACAATAAAACCTTTTGAAGCAGCTGCCGCCTTGCAAGAAAATTTAATTTCTCCAACCAAGCAAATTAACGACCCGGGATATATTTTAGTTAAAAGCCAATATGATCCAAGCGTGGTTTATCGGTATGGCGGAGTTGCTCCGCATGGAATGGTGGATATGAAAAAAGCAATTGCGGTTTCTTCAAACATTTATTTTTACACTGTTGGCGGAGGTTATGGCGACCAGCAGGGGCTGGGTCCCGCGCGGATAAAAAAATATTTGTCGCTTTTCGGCTGGAATGAAAAAACGGGCATTGATTTGCCAGGCGAATTTTCCGGATTTATTCCGGATCCTGCTTGGAAAAAAGCGACCAAGGGATTGTCTTGGTTTGACGGCGACACCTACAACCTTTCAATCGGCCAGTCGGATTTGCAAACAACTCCGTTGCAAGTGACAAGCGCATATTGCGCAATTGCAAACGGCGGAACTTTGTATAAGCCCCAGATTGTAAAAAGCATTGTTGGGGTAAAAGAATTTGCGCCAGAAATTATAAGAAGCAATTTTATTGATCCTGAAAATCTTGCCATTGTGCGACAAGGAATGCGCGACGGCGTAGCCGAAGATTACGGCATTTCAAAATCTTTAAATGATTTGCCGGTTGCAGTTGCAGCCAAAACCGGAACCGCTGAAATTGGGTACAATAATTTGTTTAATGTTTGGTCGTCTGTTTTTGCGCCGTACGATAACCCCGAAATTGTTTTAGTGGTTACCGCCGAAAATGTAAACGGTTTGGGAGCTGTAACCTTGCCGGTTGCCCGCGATGTTTTACAGTGGTATTTCTCTGGAAAAAAGTAATTAAAAAGCGCCGTGTATCTTGGTCGCATGGGTTGTTGTGGTGACACAAGCGAACCCGCGATCGAAAGATACACGGCGCATTTATTGCGAATTCCGAGAGGATTTCTCTAACTGCAACGATCTTGCCTCTTCGATCCCTTTTTTTGAGCGGATCAGCGGAGAAAATCCCCTCGGATTTGAAAGAGCTTTAGTGAAAGCGCCTGTCGAACGCTTTCAGCTACCCGGCGAATAACGCGCGCACAAAACCCATGCCAGGATTGACTTTTGTGCTATACGTTAATTATGGCATATACGAAAACCTGCGTCAAGGGGTTGAAGGGTTTTGTTAGGTTTGGTAAAATAAGATAATTATTACTCGTCATTGCGAGGAGCGAAGCGACGAAGCAATCCAGAGTAGGTGTATAAAACTATAGATTGCCACGCTCGTCGCCCAAAGGGCGAACTTCGCTCGCAATGACACTTCTTTATGCCCACAATTGAAGAACTAAGAAAAATTAGAGTTGAAAAACTGAAAAAACTGCAAGATGCAGGCATTTTGGCGTATCCTGCAAAAACGGGTCGGACGCATTCAATTGCCGAGGCTTTGAAAAATTTTGTAAAATTTTCAAAGGCTCCCGCCTCCGCTAAAGCTTCGGCGAGGCGAGGAAAAAGAATTGTTTTGGCTGGTAGAATTATGGCTCTTCGAGGACATGGCGGAGCAACTTTTTTAGATATTAATGATGGAAGCGGAAAAATTCAAGTAATAATAAAAACTGATAAAGTAGGGGAGAAAGGGTATCAATTTTTTCTTGATGTTTTTGATATTGGAGATTTTGTGGAAATAAAAGGAACATTATTTACAACTACCAGAGGCGAAAAAACAATTGAAGCGGAAGATTATAAAATGCTTTCAAAAAGCTTGTTGACTTTGCCTGAAAAATGGCATGGCATACAAGATGTTGAAGAAAAATTGCGAAAGAGATATTTGGACATAATTTTTAATCCGGAAGTCAAAGCAATGATTGGAAAGCGCGCAATTTTTTGGAATTCAATACGGGAATTTTTAACAAAAAAAGAATTTTTAGAAGTTGAAACTCCGGTTTTAGAAACAACCCCGGGGGGAGCCGATGCCAGGCCGTTTATAACCCATCATAACGCTTTGGATATAGATGTTTTTTTGCGAATTTCAATGGGAGAATTATGGCAAAAAAAATTAATGGTTGCAGGGTTTGAAAAAACTTTTGAAATTGGCAGGCAATTTAGAAACGAAGGCATGGATGCGGAGCATTTGCAAGATTACACGCAATGTGAATTTTATTGGGCTTATGCGGACTATGAGCAAGGCATGAAACTGGTTGAAGAAATGTATAAATATGTTGCCAAAAAAACTTTTGGAACATTAAAGTTTAAAATTAGAGGATTTGATGTTGACCTTGGAAAAAAATGGGAAAAATATGATTTTCAGGCAATGATTGCAAAACACACCGGAATAAATATTGACGAAGCCAGTTTGCCTGAAATTGAAAAAACTTTACAGAAGCTAAAAATAGAATATGACAAAAAAGGTTTTAACATAACTCGAGCAATAGACAACTGCTGGAAATATTGTAGAAAAAATATTGCAGGTCCCGGATTTTTGATAAACGTGCCAATTGTTATGGAGCCGCTTGCAAAAAAAATGGAAAAGAATCCAAAGCTAGTTCAGCGTTTTCAGGTAATTTTGGCGGGGTCTGAAAATGGAAAAGGATATTCTGAACTAAATGATCCGCTCGACCAGGCAGAAAGATTTGCCCAGCAGCAAAAGTTTCGCGATGCGGGCGATCAAGAAGCCCAAAGATACGACAAAGATTTTATTGAGGCTCTTGAGTATGGTATGCCTCCAACTTGCGGATTTGGAGTTTCTGAAAGATTATTTAGTTTTTTGATGGATAAACCCTCCCGCGACTGCCAAATTTTCCCTTTAATGAAGCCAAAATAATTAAAAAATGTTATTAATAAAAATAAAAAAATATGGGAGGCGAAAATTTTCGATCAAATAATGCGGAGAATAAGGAATCCTCAAAACAGGAGCAGATGTCGACTGAGGGTACACTAAAGAGATTAGAGGAATTATGTAGTGAATTAGCAAAAAAAAGCGGTCTTATTCTTGAAGACAGTAAAGGAAATGAAGTTCGATTTTGGGATAGTGAGGAAGGTTTAAGAATGCAAAACGAAATAGATCAAGTTTTTGACCAATTTGGAGAAGACCCATTGTTTAAAAGATATATACGCCACCGAGAACCGCAGCAGGGTAAGGGATTAGTATTAGAAGAAATAAAGCAGGATTTGATAAAAGATGGGTACAAAAGATATAAAGACAGAAAAAATCAAAAAAGAAAAGAGGATGAATAAATTTAAATAGAATTTTTAGTAAAAAAACAGAGCGATCCGGCGAGGATCGCTCTGTTTGTACGTTGACTTTTGCCCCTTTTTGGGCTTAATCCAGGAAGCCAATAAGCTCTTGCGAGCGTTTTGGCTGTTGTAGCTTGCGGATTGCCCTGTTCTCAATTTGGCGGATGCACTCGTAGGTAACCTTGAAAATGTGGCCAACTTCGCCAAGTGTATATGCGGAGCCGTCGTCTCCCAAGCCATAGCGAAGCTTAATGATCTCGCGTTCGCGATAGCTTAAGGTTTTCAAAACCCTGCCGATCCGCCGTTTCAGAGATTTATGGACAGCTTCTTCAAACGAGTTGCCGTCATTTTTTGCTATCCGGCATAGTTCTCGAATTGGCATTCTATTTTGCGGATGGAAAGCGGTGGTTTCCACATCGAATGGAATAACATCCCTGTAAAGTTCTACAGGGAAGAGCTTTTCCGGCAAAATGTCCAATGCTTCCGAAAGAAGTGTACAGAGCGGGGCAAAGGCGCCGTCTTTGCGTAATGGGGACATTCGAATGTGAATCAGTGCAGATATCTCGTTTTGCGAATCTTTTCTCTCCCGCAATCCTGGCCAAGTCCTGCACAAATTAGCCGTTGAGCCGAACTGTTTTGTAATTGCCCGTTGCAGTCGCGCGTTGACCTTTACTTCCTTGACCATTTCTGGTCCTCCCTGTAGGTTTTCAAAATTGGTTTCCCAACACTAAAATTATTATATTATTTATAACATTTATCGTCAAGGGGTTTACGGGGTTAGGCGGTTCTGATAAAATTAATTTAACAAACTTATATAAAAGTAACATAAGCTAATTCGTGAGAATAAGCCTATTACAATTATGAATCAAAAAGAACTAATTAAAATTTTTAAAGCGCTGGGAAATGAAAGAAGATTTTTAATTTTAAAATATATTTTTACCAACAAAGAATTAACCGTTACGCAAATCAGCGAATTGATTAATCTATCGTTTAAGAGTTCTTCAAGACATTTGGCTGTTCTTATAAATGCGGATTTAGTAAACGCGCGGCAAGTAAATTTAAATCGATTTTATTCGATAAATGAATCTGGATTCCCGTCGCAAATTTTTCAAGCTTTATTTGGTAGGTAATCATGGGCTTATTCTCACGAATTAGCTTATTAGATTTAAATATAATTTGAGTAAAAATTTGTAAAAAAAGAGCGCCGTATAGTAGGATCGCTCAGGCATGATGTTGTCGGGCGACACGCCTGAAGAGAAAACTATACGGCGCGTGGATAAATAACTGACAGGCAACTCGCGTCGCGATCGCGAGTTTTCGCGTTGTCCCGCTAGGCGGGGCGGGCTGGTTTTTGCTCCGGTTTTTCCGGTAGGCCACCTTTTGCCACGCTAAGCTGGTAAGTAATTTCTATACCGCATAGTAACCCTATGAATCGGAGGTAAAATTCCTCCGGGGTCCTGCGTCTCTGGTGTGCGTGCCGGGGCTATTCTGCCGCGGCTTCACGCAATTTTTCACCAGGGAACGTTTACCATACGGCACGCCGAATTTTAGGGTTTCGGAAACCCACCAGCTCCTGTCAGTTTTGGATGATTTGGTGTGCTAAATTAATCTTAGCATATCCCAACCTCCATGTCAAGGGGTTGAAGGGTTTTGTCAAGTTTGATATTATGAATAAATAACATGAAAAAAGTAATGGTTTTTGGAACATTTGACGGGATTCATAATGGCCATCTGGATTTTTTTAGGCAGACAAGAAAATATGGAGATTACCTGATTGCAGTTGCGGGAAGGGATATGAATATTAAAAAAATAAAGGGGAAATTGCCACAAAAAAATTTGAGTGAACGCCTGGCCGACTTAAAAAATTGTGATTTAATAGATGAGGCGTACATGGGTTTTGAAGATGGGCCTTATAAAATTATTGAAGATTTAAAACCTGATGTCATTTGCCTTGGGTATGACCAATTAGCTTTTACCAAAAATTTAAAAAAAGAAATTAAAAAGAGGGGACTGAATATAAAAATTTATAGGATGAAGCCGTTTGAACCGGAAAAATATCATTCTTCAATTTTAAACAAATAATTTGTCATTGCGAGGAGCCCGCAGGTCGAAGATCCTGTAGGGGCGACGTGGCAATCCAGAGTCCGTGCGCAAACTCTGAATTCCCGCTTTCGCGGGAATGACACTAATGAATATGTTGGATTTAAATTTTATTAGAGAAAACAGCGAGGTCGTAAAAAATGCGTGCAAAAATAAAAACGTGCAGGTCAGTGTTGACTTGGTTTTGGATTTGGACAAGGAAAAAAGGGAATTAATGACAGAAATTGAAACCCTAAAAGCCGAGCAAAATAAAATTAGCAGGGGCGGAGCAGAAAATCAGGCAATTTTTGCGCAGGCAAAAGAAATAAAAAATAAAATAAAAGAGATAGAACCGGAGTTAGAAAAAATGGACGGGGAGTTAAAAACTTTGCTTTTACAATTGCCGAATATTCCGTTTGAGGACGTGCCAGTTGGCTCAAGCGAGGACGAAAACAAAGTGATAATGACTGTCGGAAAAAAACCGAATTTTTCTTTTTCACCAAAAAATCACTGGCAGATAGCAGAGCCTTTGGATTTAATTGACAAGGACCGCGCGACAAAAGTGGCGGGCGCAAGATTTGCTTATTTAAAAGGTCCGCTTGTTATATTGGAACTGGCAATGTTTCGTTTTGCTTTTGATGTTTTGACAAATGAGAAAATTTTATCTGAAATTGCCAAAAAGGCGAAATTAAAAGTTAGTACGAAACCGTTTGTTCCTGTTTTACCTCCTTTTATGATAAAAACTGAGCCATATTCTGCAATGGACAGGCTTGAGCCACGGGAAGAGCGCTATAAAATTGAGGGAGAGGATCTGTGGCTAGAGGGAAGTGCCGAGCACGTTCTAGGAACAATGCATATGAATGAAACTCTTCCAGAAAATATTTTTCCAATCCGTTATGCAGGTTACGCAACAAGTTTTAGAAAAGAAGCCGGCACATATGGAAAAGACATGGAAGGAATTTTGCGCATGCACCAATTTAACAAACTTGAGATGGAATGCCTAACCACTGCAGAAAATTCATTATCGGAACATTATTTTTTAATTGCAATACAGGAATATTTAATGCAACAATTAGGTTTGCCCTATGAGGTCGTGCTAAAGTGTACCGCCGACATTGGCAAGCCGAATGCAAGGGGAGTCGATATTAATGTTTGGCTTCCAGGACAAAATAAATATCGTGAAACCCACACTGCAGATTACATGACCGATTATCAGGCTCGACGTTTGCAGACTAGAGTGCGCAGGAAATCAGGAAAAGTTGAGTTGGTACATACAAACGATGCGACTGCGCTTGCGGAGAGACCGTTAATCGCGATTTTGGAAAATTACCAGCAAAAAGATGGAAGCGTAAAAGTTCCAAAAGTTTTGCAAAAATATTGCGGATTTAAGATTATAAAATAGTTCGTGTCATTGCGAGGAGCCCTGAGCGAAGTCGAAGGGCGACGTGGCAATCTATAACTCTGGATTGCTTCGTCGCTCGCTAACGCTCGCGCCTCGCAATGACAATGAGTAATTGTGGAAATTTTTGTTAACGGAATTAAAACAAACTACCTGGTTTTTGGGGAAGGCAAGCCTTTTATAATTTTGCATGGCTGGGGATCGGCTTCAGACAGGTGGATTAAAGAAGCTGAAATTATTTCAGAAAAAGGCTTTAAGGTAATTATCCCCGACTTGCCGGGATTTGGGCAAAGCGATAGGTTAGTAAGACCATGGACAGTAAACGACTATGTAAAATGGTTTGAAGAATTTGCAAAAAATTTAAACGTTGAAAATTTTTATTTGCTTGGTTATTCTTTTGGGGGCGCTTTGGCTGTAAAAATATCTGTTAAATATCCTCAAAGAGTGCAAAAATTGTTTTTAGCGGTGGCCGCGGTAATCAGAAGGAAAACAACTAAGAAAAACTTTTCAGCAAAAATTTCAAAATTCATAAAATTATTTTATTTTTTGCCGTATTATAGTTTTTTCAGAAAAGCGGTTTATAAATTTATCATACGAAAAAGCGACTATGTTTATACAGAGGGCATAATGAAGCAGACTTATTTAAATGTTGTTGCTGACGACACTTCTTTTAATTTGCCATTTATTCGCGTGCCGACAATTATTATTTGGGGAGATAAAGACCAGTCTGTCCCGCTAAGCGACGCCCATTTTATTAATGAAAAAGTAAAAAATTCAAAACTTATTGTAATTCCGGGAGCAGACCATTTAATGCACAAAAAATTACCGGAAATTTTAGCTGAAAAAATAACAGAAAATATTTAACATTATGCGTCATTGCGAGGAGCCTGAAGGCGACGCGGCAATCTATAACTCTGGATTGCTTCGTTGCTCGCTAACGCTCGCGCCTCGCAATGACACTACTTTCAATGTTTTTTCTTTTAAATATACTTTGGTTCATTTGGATTCTAAAATACGTCCTTTTTTGGCTGTATTTATGGCAACTGAAAGAATACCATATTGGAAGATTTGTTGACCATTTCAGAACCCATAGCGGAAAAAAACTTTTATTAAGTTTTGAGCAAATTTTAAAGATATGCTTGCTTGTTTTCTTATTTTTAATTCCAAGCTTATTCAGTTTTTTATTTTTTGTTATATTTTTGATTTATTTTTTACGCGCGCTGGTATTTTTCAGAGCAATTTATTTAAAAAGTTTCAAACGCCCGGTAAGAACTTTCAAAACTATATTTTTAGCGTCAGTTTATTTTGCCGCATTAATTATTTTTTTATTTTGGAGTTTTGGCTTAAAAGACATAGATCAGCCAAAATGGTTTTTGGCATTTGACATTTTAACTCCGCTAATTATTTCTGCAATTGTTTTATTTTTTCAGCCATTTTTTGCTTTAATTAGAACAAATACCTTAAAGAAAGCCGGGAAAAAGCTTGATAAAATAAAAGAATTGAGCAGAATTAAGGTTGTCGCGATTACGGGATCTTATGGAAAAACATCAACAAAAGAATTTTTAACCGCGATACTTTCAAAACAATTTAAAATTTTATCAACAAAAGAACATCAAAATTCTGAAATTGGCATTGCAAACTGTATTTTGGGTAGCCTCAAACCAAGCCATCAAATTTTTATTGCCGAAGTTGGCGCGTATAATAAGGGTAAAATTAAGGAAGTTTGCGAGGTTTTAAGGCCAGAAATAGGAATTGTTACAGGAGTAAACGAACAGCATTTGGCGCTTTTCGGCTCCTTAAAAAATCTGCTTTCAGCTGAGGGAGGGGGGGAGCTAGCAGAGTGTTTGCCAAAAAACGGGCTTTTAGTTTTGAATGGCGACAATAAATATTGCTTGGATTTGACCAAAAAAAATATCGACGTTGCCAAAAAAATTTACACAATAAATAAAAACTATATTAATTCAGATATTTGGACAGAAGATATTTTGGTGGAAAAAAATTCAATTTCTTTTTTATCTGTCGCAAAAATAAATCCGCCAGCTGGCGGAAAGGAATTAGGGCATTTTAACGTTAATGTTTTGGGCAAGCAAAATGTGCAAAATTTATTGGCGGCAATTCTGGTTGCCCGAGAATTGGGAATGAGCATTGGTGAAATTTCCGAGGCCTGCAAAAATATCAAACAAGAACAGGCGGGAATGGTTTTAAAGCATGGCAAGCTTGGCTTGAATGTTGTTGATTCTTCATATTCTGCAAATCCGGACGGAGTTTTTGCTGATTTAGATTATTTTTCAATTTTTGAAAATAAAAAATTAGTTGTTATGCCATGCCTAATAGAGCTTGGACCAAAGTCCTCGGCAATCCATCAAAAAATCGGTAGAAGAATCGCAAAAGTTTGTGATTTGGCAATAATCACCAGCAAAGATAAATTTGAAGATTTAAAGCAGGGATTCGATAGTGTCATTAATCCGGGCAGTAAAAAAATTATATTTTTAGAAAATCCCGAAGAAATTGCCACAGCTATAACTTCATTCTGCAAATCGGGAGACGCTGTTTTGCTTGAAGGCAGAGTGCCAAAAAAACTTCATGAATTACTTTAAACCAATTTCAATTTCTTTAAGTCCGAATGTGGAAAAAGACGATTTAAAAATCGCCCTGAATTTGATTATACGCCCGTGGCTCTGGCGGAAGGGGAAAGCAGTGAAAGAGCTGGAAGAAAGTTTTAAAATTTATTTAGGCGTCAAATATGCCTTGTCTTTTAATTCTGGCAGAAGCTCTTTTTTTGCAATTCTGAAAGCCTTAAGCGAAACCGAAAGGTTGGAATCTGGCGTTGGAGTTTTATTGCAGGCATTTACCTGTAATGCGGTTCCAAATCCAATTTTGTGGGCCGGGCTAAATCCTATGTATGTGGATTGCAACAACGATGACTTTAACATAGACGCAAATGATTTACGCAATAAAATCAGGCCAAATAGCAGGGTTCTAGTTGTCCAGCACACTTTTGGAATGCCGGCCAATATGGATGAAATTAGGAAAATCTGCGCAGAGAGTAATTTAATTTTAATTGAGGATTGCGCACATTCGCTTGGATCAGAATATGTTTCGGCAGGTTCACCACAGGTAATGCGAAAGGTTGGAGCGTTCAGTAAGGTTGCATTTTTTAGTTTTTCAAGAGACAAGGTTATTTCGTCGGTTTATGGCGGGATGGCAGTGACCAATGATGATAAATTGGGAGAAGCCCTTCGACAAGTCCAGACTGAATTTGGAATGCCAAATTCATTCTGGACTTTTCAACAAATTTTTCATCCAATTTTTCTGCATTATTTTGTCCTGCCAATTTATAGTTTTTTGGGTTTGGGAAAAATATTTTTGGTTCTTTCGCAAGTTTTTCACATTTTATCGAAAGCAGTTTCGTGGAAAGAGAAAAGGGGAGAAAGGCCTGATTATTTTCCGCGCGCTTTGCCAAATGCTTTGGCAATTATGGCATTGAACCAGCTTGGCAAGATAGAAAAATTTAATTTGCACCGGCAGAAAGTTGCAGAATATTATTACAAAGAACTGGCCGGGACGCAGTTTAAACTTCCCAAAAAATTTGCCGAAAGAAAGCATGTATTTTTGCGTTTTACTGTAATGCACAAAGAGGCTAACGAAATAATTTACGAAGCATGGCACAAGCAAAACATTTTACTGGGGGATTGGTACACAACCCCAATTGCTCCCTTTGACACAAAAATGGAAGAAATGAAATATAAAAAAGGAATGTGTCCCAACGCTGAATACCTTTCGAAAATTACCTTAAATTTGCCGACCCACATAAACATTTCGCAATCGGATGCCGAACGCATAGTAAATTTTTTAAGGAAATGGAATTAAAAGAAATTACAAATAAAGAAGAGTGGGAAAATTTCTTGTTACAATGCAGCGAAAAAACATTTTTGCAGTCTTGGAATTGGGGCGAGTTTAATCAAAAAATGGGCAGTAAAATTTGGAGATTTGGCGCATACAACAATGAAAGATTGTTTGGCGTTTGTTTGGTTGTAAAAGTCATAGCTAAGCGCGGAACTTTTTTATATATTCCACATGGGCCGGTTGTAAGCGGGGGATTGAAGACAAAAGATGAAAAAGAAATTTTAGAATTAATTTTAATCAGACTTTTAGATATTGCAAAGGAAGAGGGAGCAAACTTTATTAGGGTTTCGCCGATTTCTTTGGAGAGAGAAGAAAATAAGAATATTTTTGTTGATTTGGGATTTCGAAATTCTCCGATGCCGGCTTCTGCCTACGAAGCAACGTGGAAGTTGGAAGTATTTCCGCAAGAAGAAGAAATTTTAAAGAATATGCGCAAAACAACGCGTTACTTGATAAAGAAGGCCGGTGAAAACGCCGATATTTCAATTGAAAAAAGCAATGACTCAAAAAATATTGAGGTCTATCAAAAACTAAACAAAGAGGTTTCAAAAAGGCAGAACTTTATTCCGTTTTCTAATAATTTTATAAAAAACGAGTTTGAAATTTTTTCAAAAGACGCCCAGGTAATTTTTCTTTTTGGAAAATACAAAGGAGAAGTTGTTGCGGGCGCAATGATAATTTTTTGGTCTGGAATTGGATTTTATCATCAAGCAGCTTCCTTGGGAAAATTTGCAAAACTCTCAATACCATATTTATTGCAATGGGAGGCAATAAAAGCGGCTAAAAATAAAGGGTGTATAAATTATGATTTTTGGGGATTTACCGATCCTGAAAAATTTCCAAAACATCCATGGGCAGGGCCAACCTTATTTAAAATGGGATTTGGAGGATATAAAAAAGAATATGTAAAAACTCAAGATTACATAATTTCACATAAGTATTGGATAAATTATATAATAGAAAAAATAAGAAAATTTAGGCGCGGGTTATAATGTCTTTCAGAAAAAAACACGTAAAAAATAAAATCCACAAAATTAGGCCTAAAAAACCAGTATTTAAAAAACTGTGGTTTTGGACAACCGTTTTGTTTTTAGCGTCTGTCTTTATTGGTTTTTATTTTTTTCTTTTTTTCAATGGGTTTCAAGTTAAAAACATAAAAGTTTCCGGAAATAGTAAAATTGGGACGCAAGAATTGCAGGCGATAGCTCAAAATTTTTTAAAAATTAAACTTGTTAAATTGTGGAATTTTGAGCTGGCAACTAAAAGTATTTTTTTGATAAATACAAACAAGATTAATAATGAAATTTTAGGCAAATTTCCCGCGCTTCAGGAGGCGCTTTTAAGCAAAAATTTTCCTCAAACTTTATCACTTGACGTGGTTGAAAGAAAGCCCCTCGGAATTTTTTGTTCTCAAAATGACCAATGTTTTTTGATTGACCAAAACGGAGTTGCATTCGAAAATATAATTATTTATGCGTTAAACGCAAACTATACAATTGTCCGGCAGGCTGGGAACGATAAAAAAATAACTGCTGGCGAAGAGGTCGTGGAAAAAAATATAGCAAACATAATTTATAAAATTCAAAAAAACTTGAAGGAAAATTTAAATATAGATTTAAAAGAGGCTATTATTGCAGCTCCAATCCGGCTAAATACCGAAACACGCGAAAATTGGAAAATTTATTTTGACTTGGATAAAAACGCCGACATAAATTTTCAACTTACAAAATTAAAACTTTTATTTGACGGAGAGATTTCTCCACAAACAAGAAAAAATTTAAGATATATAAACTTGATTCCGAAGGATAGGGCAATAATTTGCGATAATGCAACTTGCGCTGGGCAATAAAAGAGTTATAATAAATTAATATTATTTATTTTTTTTAAATATGGCAGAACCACAATTAATTGAATATATTAAAAAAGCAAAAGAAGCCGGCCAAACCGACGAACAAACGCGCGCCCTGCTTTACAAAAATGGCTGGACAGAATCAGAAACAATGAACGCTTTTTCAGCTGTTAATCAAGAACGGGTGCAGGATGGGCCAACGCAAATACAGCCCATGTCGCAAGTTAAGCAACCGGATCAAGGGGAAAAAACGATAGAAGCGCAATATGAGGAGAAACCTGCCAGAAATTCCTCAAGCTTTGTTTTAAAATTTTTGATTATTTTAATTGTCTTAGCTATTTTGGGAGGCGGAATATATTTTGCGTTAGCGCAGACAAAGTTTTTATCAACCTTTTTTCCAATAAAAACCGCGCCCGTTGTTGCTAACAATCCCGTAGCCGCAACCCAAAAAACGCCGGTGACGGTTTTTTTAGCAACCCAGAAAATTGCAACAATTTTACAGGATTACGATATCACCAAGCTTACTGTTTATTCATTTAACGAAAATGGCGGCAGCGTTGCATTTTGCGTTCCAAAAAAATTAGATAATAAATTTGATTGTTTTTTAAATAATCAAAAATTAAACAATCCGTATAATTTTAAACCATATTGGATCGGCGATAGTCCTGATGGCAAGAGAATCATTTCCCTTTATTTAGATCCTGCAACAAAGCAGTCATTTATTTTTGAAAACAACCAGGAAGGGATTCGGTATGACGGAACAATAACTTTTCCTAAATTTAGCGCAAATAGCCAAAGTTTTTACTATGTTGTAATTGGCAAAGATAACAAAAGTTTTGTTGTTTTAGATAATAAGCCGGGCTCGTCTCATGATAAAATTTATGGAGTGCCCGCCATCAGTAACGATGGAAAATATATTGTTTATGGCGCCAGGGACGGTCAAGATTTATTTTGGGTAGCCGATTTAATAAATGCCGAAAAATAAAGAAAACATTATAAAAATAATTTTAATAGCAGTTGCTGTTATATCAGCAACTGTTTATTTATTTTTGCCGGAAAATTTATCCAGCCCGAATAATAAATTTCCGCAACAAAAAAGTTTTGCCCGAATTTTATTTGTCGGAGATTTAATGCTTGACCGCGGCATAAGATATTACGCGAATAAAAACGGCGGAAATAATTTTATTTTTGAAAAAATATTTCTAACTCTTTCTGAAAATGACTTGGTTGTTGCAAACCTTGAAGGACCGATAACGGATAACAAATCAATAAGTTCTGGCACTGCGCCGGGAAGCGCCAATAATTATTTTTTTACTTTTGATCCAGGCGTTGCCAAAACTCTTTTTGAAAATAACATTAAATTAGTCAGTTTGGGAAATAACCACATTTTAAATTTTGGGCGCGGGGGATTGGCTCAAACAAAAAACTATTTAGATAAAGCCAACGTTGATTATTTTGGCGCAGCAGACTACCCAAAAACCATATCAGCTGAAATTAACGGCATTAAAATTACCTTTATAAATTATAATGAATTTTCGGAAATTGGCGAATTGGAGCAAAAAGAAACAATTGAAGAAATTGAAAAAGCAAAAACATATTCTGATATTATAGTTATTTATTGTCATTGGGGAGTTGAATATGCCTTAACCGCAAGTGATTCACAAAAAAATCTGGCGCATAATTTTATTAATGCAGGGGCTGATTTGGTTATCGGCTCACACCCGCACGTAATTGAGCCGATGGAAATTTATAACGGCAAAAAAATTTATTATTCTTTGGGAAACTTTATATTTGACCAGTATTTTAGCGAGGCTGTAAGAAATGGCTTGGGTGTTGCTGTAAAAATAAATAAAAACACTAAGCAACTAGATTTCTCTGAAAAATATTTTTATCTTGACAGTAATGGCCAAACCGTTGAAAAGTAAGACAAAAAATGATATTATAATATTAATCTATTCAGGTAGTTGTTGTATTCAAACTTTCGAAATTTATATTCACGAAAATTGTAAGAATAGATTGAATCAGATAATAAAATATTGGTCTGATTGTACGGGTTTTTCAAAAAATAATTTTAGCCACATATATTTCAAGAAGAATAAAATTAATACAAAAAGAAAAAATGTTGGGGAAAATTATTTTGGTTTATTGCGCGTTTGCGTAAAAAGAAGTTCGACATTGCAAAGGAAAATAGAGGGTTGGATTAGTGGAATATACAAACATTGCGAGATCGTCTAATGGTAGGACAACAGGTTTTGGTCCTGTTTATCTAGGTTCGAATCCTAGTCTCGCAGCTATTTTAAACGCCTCGACATGTCTAGGTGTTTGTTTTTTAATCTTTTGTAAATCCTTAAGATATAGGCTCAAAGAATGCTAAATGATTTTACAGAATTTATTAGAAAGCACGATGTTGTCAGCCTGGCAATTGGTTTTATGATGGGGGGAGCTGTGCAAAAATTTATCGGGGCGATAATTTCCGACGTCATAAACCCGCTTTTGGGGATAATTCTTTCAATTGGAGATTTAAGCAAAGCATCCACTGAAATTGGCCCGATTAAATTTATGTGGGGCGACCTGATAAGCAATTCTATTAATTTTATTGCAATAATCTTTGTTGTATACTTTGGCATAAAAATTTTAAAATTGGACAAGTTAAGAAAACCTTTATAAAATTGGCTTATATCCGCCTTTAACGCCGCGGGGCGACAAAACTATTTGCCACAACTGAATTGATCTTGCCCTAAACGCGCCCGCGCATGAGAGCAAATAGTAGTTCCACATTCTATAAAATCTTTCATCGTATTTGTTTTTTAGCTTCGGCCATTTTGCTATAAAATTTTTATGCCACTGCATTAATGTTTTGTCATAATCAGCTCCAAAATTGTGTACATCTTCAATTATAAATAAATTTTCCGCGTTTGAAGCAATCTGTTTTAATGAGGGTAGCATGCCATTTGGAAATATATATTTATTAAGCCAAGGGTCTGTGTTATTTGCCGTTTTCGGATTCCCTATTGTGTGAAGCAAAAAAAGCCCGTCTTTGTTTAGGCAGTTTTTTGCCGTTTTAAAGAACGTTTTGTAATTTTTTTCTCCAACATGTTCAAACATTCCAACAGAAACAATATGATCAAATTTATTTTTATAATATGCGGAATTTAACTCGCGATAATCCTGGAGCTTAAATTCTGCGGCGAGCCCTTCGCAAAACTTTTCTGCATATTTTATTTGTTCTTTTGAAACTGTTATGCCCGTAACTTTTGCCCCATATTTTTTTGCGGCATAAAGAGCAAAACCGCCCCATCCGCACCCGATGTCAAGAATTTCTTGGCCTTTTTTAATGTCCAATTTTTTACAAATTAAATCAAACTTTGCTTCCTGCGCCTCGTCCAAACTTTTGGCAGCTTTCCAATATCCGCAACTGTATGCCATTGTTTTTCCCAGCATATCAAAAAAAAGGCGGTTATCTATGTCATAATGTTTTTCGCCCACTTCAAACGCCCTGCTTATTGCCTGAAGATTAAATATTTTTGCCCGCGCAAATCCCAATAAAACCGGCAGGGACAATCTGCTGCCGGAAATGTAAGAAGATAAAAGCCGGTAAAAAAAACCGTCTAATTTATCGCACTCCCACCAATTGTCCATATAAGATTCGCCCAACCCGAGCGATCCTTGAGCCCGCACGCGGTTATAAAATTTATCGTTTTTTACTTTTATATCCCAAGGATTTTGGCCGTTTATTGAAATTTCCGCAGATTCCAGTATTTTTTTTGCCCATTGTTTTAGATTGTTTTCCATATTTATAGTATAATATATAAAATGAATTATAGCACTAAAACCTATATTAAAAGCATATTTTTGCCGCTTTTGCTTGCGATTTTGTTTGCCGCGCAAAACGAATTTTTTAACTTGTGGCTGGATATTTATTCAAAAACATATTCTACAAGGTTATTTTTAGCGGCATTCGCGTTAGGAATTATTTTATACGGTCCGGCGCTGCTTTTCAATAGAAGTTTCAAATTTATATATCTTTTTATAATTTCTTTTTTAGTGTCGTTTATTTTTTCCGCGCAATTTTTGTATTACAGATATTCTCAAAGCTTTTTACAGTTTTCAGCGATAAAATATTTCGGCCAGACACAAGGCGTTGCCGGCACTGTGGGAATTCTGGTTACCCCTGAATTGCTTCTTTTTGCCGCTAATTTTGTGATTGTAGCGGTTTCATTTATTTTAAGCTACAGATTTTTATCTAAAAAACGGGAAAACAATGCAGAGGCTATTCTGCCAAATTGGGAAAAATTAATTCTGATTTTAGCAATGGCGCTTATTGTTTTTTTTGGATATAAATATCTTTTAGATACTGAAAAAAAAGAGTGGGGAAGCACTAGCAGGCTTTATACAGATGTGTATGATCTAAAGGCTTTGGTGGGAAAAATGGGAATTATGAATTTTTTTCTGGAAGACACTTTTAAATATATTCTGCGGAGCAATTTGGTGGCCGACGCGGATATAAATTTTTTGAAAACCTTTGCCCGCAACCGAACACAGCTTTCGCAAGATAAAAAAGGGAAATATTTTGGAACAGCAAAAGGTAAAAATATAATAATTATCCAAGTTGAGTCTCTTGAAAACGCGGTTATCAACAAAACAATAAACGGGCAAGCAATTACCCCAAATTTAAATCAATTGGCAAGCGAGGGTATTTATTTTAATAATTTCTATTCCCAAACCGGGCCGGGTAATACCGCAGACGCCGAATTTACAACAATGACCTCGCTCTATCCTTTGCCCGACGACGTGGTTTTTATTAACTATGCAAAAAATCAATATAAAGCCTTGCCCCAACTTTTAAAAAACAATGGATACGGCACGTATTCCTTTCACGGAGATGTCCCAACATTTTGGAACCGATCAAATATTTACCCCGGACTCGGTTATCAAAAGGCATACAATTTGGATGATTTTGTTGTAACCAGATCAGTTGGAAAGGGCCCGTCTGATTTGGGCGATGAAGATTTATTTTTCCAATCGTTGCCAAGATTAGAAAGCTTGAAAAAGCCGTTTTTGGCTACAGTAATTACTATGAGTTCTCATACGCCTTTTATTTTGCCAGCTGACCTGCAAACCCTCAAAATTCCCGCTGAAACAAATTTGACTTTTGAGCAGCAACAATATTTGCAAAGCATACATTATGCGGACAAAGCAATTGGAGAATTTATAGACGGCCTGAAAAACGCCGGTTTATACGATAATTCAATGATTTTTATTTGGGGAGACCATGGGAGCTATACTAATATTTCTTCGGCATTGGGGCAAGATAAAAATACGATTTCCGAACTTGCTGGCAGCCAAGTGCCATTAATTATTTTGGGGGCGGGCGAGAATGGAATAATAGGCGCTCCCGGAAGCCAATTGGATGTTTATCCTACAATAACAAATTTTCTTGGGATTCAGACTCCAAAAACTGTTTTGGGACAAGATTTATTTAACCCAGAAACTTCAAAAGAAACTCATTTTAGGGTAATTTCCGGCGGAATAGACGCTATTTTAACCGAAAATTTAGCATATCGGGCAAATAATGACGGCGTATTTGACCATGGGTTTTGTGAATTATGGCCGAGTAAAGAAATATTGCCAATTTCGGACTGTAAAGATATTTATAAAAAACAATCAGAAGAAGTTAAAGCTTCAAACATTATAATTAGGGGTAATTTGCTGAATTTATTGAATAACTAAAATAAAGCCTGGCAACGGGCTTTTTTGTTGCAAAAAAATTTGGTAGTATAATTTAACATGGCTATAGATTTAACAAAATTAAATAGCGAGCAGAAAGAGGCGGTTGAGCATGGCACGGGACCATTGTTAATTGTGGCGGGAGCCGGCACGGGAAAAACAACCGTAATTACGCAAAGAATTGCAAACTTAATTGAAAAAAGCATGGCAAAGCCCGAAGAAATTTTGGCTGTAACTTTTACTGAAAAAGCAGCTTTTGAAATGGAAGAACGCGTGGATAAACTATTGGATATTGGATATGTTGATTTGTGGATTTCAACTTTTCATTCCTTTTGCGAAAGAATCTTGCGGGAAAATGCCTTAGACATCGGGCTTTCAAATGATTTTAAAATTTTAGATAATACATCGGGCTGGCTTTTGGCAAGGCAAAATTTGGACAAATTTGATTTAAAATATTACAAGGCTCTGGGAAATCCCACAAAATTTATTCAGGCGTTAATTTCGCATTTTTCACATTGCAAAGACCAGGAAGTTTATCCGGAAAATTATTTAGAATATGCCGACACTTTAAAAACGACAGACAACGGGCCAGAAGACCAAGAAACAGAACGCATTACGGAAATTGCAAATGCTTACCATGTTTATCAGCAAATTTTATTGGAAAACAGCGCGCTGGATTTCGGAGATTTAATAAATTATTGCCTGAAACTTTTTAAAAAACGCCCGCATATTTTAAAAAAATACCGAGAAAAATTTAAATACATTTTGGTTGATGAATTCCAAGATACAAACTGGTCGCAGTACGAACTGATAAAATTATTGGCCGAGCCTGCGAATAATTTAACTGTTTGCGCCGATGACGACCAGGCAATTTACAGGTGGCGGGGAGCTTCATTTTCAAACATTGTTAAATTTCAGGAAGATTTTGACAATGTCCGTCAAATTTCCCTGATTAATAATTATAGGTCTTCGCAAAATATTTTAGACAAGTCTTATAATTTTATCAAACAAAACGACCCCGACCGCCTGGAATTTAGAATAAAGATAAATAAAAAACTTGTTGCCAATACAAAAGAGGATGGAACAATAGGGCACATTCATGCAAAAACGCTGGACCAAGAAGTTGGAGAAACTTTAAAAAAGATTTTAGAAATTTTAAAGCGCGATAAAAATGCAAGTTATAATGATTTTGTAATTTTAGTGCGGGCAAACGACCACGCGGTTCCTTTTATTAGGGCGCTTGAAAGGGCAAATTTGCCGTATCAATTTTTAGCCTCTCGCGGCTTATATTCAAAGCCGGTAATTTTGGACATAATTTCTTATTTTAAGCTTTTAGACAACTACCACGAAGGCGCCTCAGTTTACCGGATTTTAAATTTAGCGTTTTTGGAAATTTCCGAAACTGACATTGCAACGATAACCCAATTTTGCCGTAGAAAAACTGTTTCGCTTTTTGACGCTTTGCAGGAAATGGCCTTAATTCCTGATGTTTCCGAAAAAACAAAAGAAAAAGTTACGTTTGTTTTAAGCTTGATAAAAAAACACAGCGAGATGGCGCGAGAAAAAGGAGTTGCTGAAATTTTGGTTTCATTTTTGGAAGATTCGGGATATTTAAAATATTTAGTTGATAAAAACGATGAGGATAAAATTGATTTGGTAAACCAGTTTTATAAAAAAGTAAAAAATTTTGAAGAAGCGGCAATTGAGCCAACTCTAAAAAAATTTATGGAAGAAATGATTTTAGAGCTTGAATCAGGCGAAGAAGGAAAATTGGAATTTGATCCGGAAAAAGGCCCGGATATGATAAAAGTTATGACAATCCATGGAGCAAAAGGTTTGGAATTTAAGTATGTTTTTATTGTAAATATGGTTGACCGAAGGTTTCCAACCGACCAGAGAAGAGATCCAATTGAACTGCCCGAGGATTTAATAAAAGACATAAAGTCAAAAGGCGATGTGCATTTGCAGGAAGAGAGAAGGCTGTGCTATGTGGCAATGACAAGGTCTAAAAAAGAATTATATTTTACTTCCGCTGAAGATTACGGCGGGCAAAGAAAAAAGAAAATATCAAGATTTTTGGCGGAAATGAATTACGACGGGCAGACGGAGCAAAATATGCCTGCGAGCTGCGGGGTTAGGGCGAGTAGGGGGAACGAAGCGAGCAGGCATAATTTGCGGATAAAAACCTCGGCACAATTTTTACCTTCGCACTTTTCGTACTCGCAACTGGCGGCTTTTGAGAAATGCCCTCTGCAATATAAATTTAATTTTATTCTAAAAGTGCCAGTACGAGGCAAAGCAGTTTTTTCCTTTGGAAAAACAATGCACAATACATTGTATGAATTTTTGAAATTCGTTAATGAGCCGGAAAAAAACTTGCTTGGAGAAAAAGAGCCCCAAAAAAATGATTTTGGGGAATTAGAAAAACTTTTTGAAAATAACTGGATAGATGAATGGTATGAAAACAAAAAACAAAAAGATGAATATTATAAATTGGGGAAAAAAATAATAAAAGAATTTTACGAAAATTTTTCTAAAAATCCTCCGAAAATTTTAAAAGTTAACGGACAGCCGGCGCTGGAAATGCCGTTTAATTTAAAAATAGGCGAGCACACAATATTTGGCGTTATTGACCGTATGGATCAGGAAAATGGCGGCGTTGCCATAATAGATTATAAAACCGGCCAGTCAAAAGATAAATTGGATACAGACGCAAAAGAACAGCTTTTGATTTACCAAATAGCTGCAAAAGAAGTTTTGAGTTTAGAACCGACAAAGCTGGCGTATTATTATTTAGATGACGGGAAAATTACCTCATTTTTGGGTTCCGCTGAAGATCTTGCCCTGCAAAAAGAAAAAATACTTAATGAAATACAAAAAATAAAAAATTCAGAATTTGAGCCAACGCCCGGTTGGCAATGCCAGTACTGTGATTTTAAAGATATTTGCGATTTTGCCCAGCGTTAAGAAAATTATTAAAAATTAATTTAATATTAATTTAGAGGTTTTAGTCGTGTCAAATCAAATAACTATGACACCGAAATCATTTCGGTTGCATCATAAAAAATGACACCATAGAAGGTTTTAATTTTTTGCCTGTCGTGACCTGCGACAGGCCATTTTTTTTCTGATAAATCTT
>Ga0208958_1001066_pt1 | contig 29074 bp, 27 predicted proteins | sample RifOxyB1_FD_184032 | JGI IMG/M metagenome (GOLD analysis project Ga0208958, IMG submission 184032) | Soil microbial communities from Rifle, Colorado - Rifle Oxygen_injection B1 (SPAdes) | ecosystem: Environmental > Terrestrial > Deep subsurface > Rock core/Sediment | place: Rifle, Colorado...
AGCTTCGTTTTAGGCGCGCTCGCGACGAGAAATCCCGTCTCCGGGGCTGTATTTCTCGCGCTCTTCTGGGCCGGGACGTTGCCGGCCATGACAGCGGCGCCTTGGATCATCCAGCGGATACTTAAGCCGGTTGCCATCCGGGCGCCGAAGGCGGCCGGCGCAATTCTGATATTCGCGGGGCTTGCCGCGTTCAGCTATAAAATCGTCCCCCTTGCCAGGGCTCATTATGGGACGCAGGCGGGTTGCCACTGCCATCATTCGAAATAGGCGAAATAGGTCAAAACATCCAGCCGATGCGCAAAATCGAGTACGGAAAAACCAGACGTCCGATCTGATCGGCGAGATCCTCGACCTCGTTTTCCAATTCCTGGTATTGGGGCGTGAGCTTCAAGGCTGAAAGATAGGCATTCAGCGTGGGATCCGCGATATCAACGGACAGAGTGCTCCGGGGACCGAAAGGAGCTTGAATTCCGCATTCGAAGCCGAACGTGAAGCCGGAGTTGAAGATCCAGAACCAGCCCAAGTGCGGCGTGAAATAGCTGCTTCGGACAGTGAGATCAACGGTCGTCGGAATCGAAAGGCCCGGTTCGAGGTTGATCGGGCGTGTTGATTTTCCGTAGACGGATTGCCCGCCCAGAATTGCGCCGAGGAAAAAGGATCCCGAAAAAGGATGCCATCGAAGACGTGCATCGAAATTTCCCATTCCGAGCGTGATGGAGTTCTGAAGCGGCAGGGAAATTCCTCCAAAGGCGATTCCCCAGCTCATGGTCGGAGAGGATTTCGAATCGATCGCGAGGTTCAAGGCGTGTGGCAATCCGATCGCGAGTGAGGGGCCGATTGATGCATGTGCATCCCTCGGTGGGAGAGTGGCGGCCAGAAGAAGAGGGATGACGATAAGTGCCGAGAACGCTGATTTGAGAGGCATGCAGAAATCATAAACTCTAATTCCGCGATGACATTACTGAATAATTTACTTGACTGGAATGATGTGGAAACATGGCTTCAGAAGGCTTACAATAAAAGAGTTAGTCGTGATGCTTCAGAAGACCGTTTGTTGGAGGAAAGCATGAACGATTCCGAAAAACTCACGTATTTCATTGCCGAAAAGAACAATATCGTTGTGATCAGCCTGATTGGGCCGCTCCTGAGGGGCAACGCTCATGTCCTTGAAGCTTGTATGGATGAGATCTCGAGACGTAATGTGCGGTTCGTGATCGTGAACTTCAGGGATGTTCCCAACACGATGGACCGGACCGTCATTCCCGCATTGGCGAGATTACAGCGACTGATTCGTAGCAAGCCGGCCGTCCTCAGGATGAGTTCGATTCATCCCGACTTGAGGAGGACTCTCGAAACGCAAGGTATTTTGCGTCCTGAAGAACTCGCCAATAATCTGAGTGACGCCCTGAAGAGCCTTGTGGTCGACGCAAACGCCGCTTGAGCGTGTTTTCGGCTGTTATTTTTTCCGACCGATCAGCCGCAGCAACCCGTCCAGGATGGTGATCGGATGGGGCGGGCATCCCGGTATGTACAAGTCTATGGGGAACATCCCTTCGGCTCCGTTATTGACTTCGGGATGATCTCGAAAAGGGCCACCGGAGATCGCGCACGCTCCGACGGCGATGACGAATTTCGGGGCAGGAACAGCATCATAGGTTTTTTGCAGGGCAAGCTTCATATTGGCCGTGACGGGGCCCGTGACGACGATTCCGTCCGCATGCCGGGGCGAGGCCACGAATTGAATTCCGAAGCGCCCGAGGTCGAAGACAATCGTATTCAGCACGTTGATGTCGACTTCACAGCCGTTGCACCCGCCCGCGCTGACCTGTCGGAGTTTCAGCGAGCGGCCGAATATCCGGAGCGTTTCTCGTTTCAGGGCTTCTGCTTTCGCCAAGACAGGATCGTGTCCTTTCAAGAGAAGCGCATCGCGCCGGCCAACGGAAAGTTCATGATCATTGCCCATCCGGATGGCCTTCTGCGGGCACGCGTTCCCGCATTCGGTGCAGAACAGGCATTTTCCCAAGTCCATTTCGAGAACGGGCCGGGTTGAAGTGATAGCGTCCGTCGGACAGGCTTCGGCGCATGAACGGCATTGGCTTCCGGCGCGCGCGCAGGCCACGGGGTCCCATTCCGGTTTGCCGCGAAAGCGTTCAGGAAGGTGAGGCTGGTTTTTCGGAAAACCAATTGTTCTGTACTTCTGGTTGAATCTGGAAATGAAAGAATCAAACATCGCTTACCTCACAGGTCGTATCCGCAGTAGGAGAGGTTGAAACTTTTGTTGCAGAGGGGGAAGTCGGAAATCTGTTGATCCCGGAGCGCTAGCGCGAGTCCTGTCCAGTTGTGGAATGAGGCATCGATGATCTTGTATCGGGCGAATGCCCCGAGGTGATCGGTGAGCGCGACATGGCAGATTTCACCGCGCCAGCCCTCGACAAGCGAGACGACGATTGAGTTCGACTGCAAGGGAGCTTGCGTGGCGGGCTTTGGAATCGGGGCCTCGACTGAGTTACGCAGAGCCGCTTCGATGAATCGCGTGGATTCCTGGATTTCGAGCCACCGAATGTAGGCACGCGCGAAGACATCGCCGCTGTGACGAGTGGGAATGTGAATCCGGGCATTGCGGTAAATACCGGAAGGGAAGTCGTGACGGATGTCGTTGCGCAGACCGGAGGCCCGGGCGGCCGGTCCGACAATGCCGAGTTCCTCGCAAACTTGTTGACTGATCCCTCCGATGTTTTCGAATCGCGCCATAACGGACGGACGGTGCCAAAGGAGTTGCGCGGCCTCTTTGACATCGCGGAAGGTCGCCTTAAGCTTGGCGAGAAATCCCTCCGTTTGATCTTTGGGCAGATCGAAGAGCACGCCTCCCGGTCTCAGCCATCCCCGTCCCAATCGATTGCCGCAAATCTGCGCGCTCAGATTGAGGAAATCGCCGCGCAATCTTCCGCAAAAAGAAGCGGTCGGAAGATATCCGACGTCGCCGGCCAGGGCGCCGAGATCGCCCGTGTGATTAGCGAGACGCTCGAGTTCGAGAGCGATGCCCCGCATGAGCTCGGCACGCGGCGAAACATCCAGGCGTGAGAGCCCTTCGACGGCCAGACTGTACGCGAGCGTGTGCCCGATTGTCGTGTCGCCGGCGAGCGTTTCCATATAAGAAAGCGTGCGCTTGTTCGGGCCGCCCTGGAGGGCCCGCTCGATTCCGCGGTGTTGGTACCCGAGCGCGATCTCGAGATGAAAGACGTCTTCTCCGTTGCAAAGAAAACGAAAATGTCCCGGTTCAATGATCCCGGCGTGAACCGGCCCCACGCCGACTTCGTGGATCTCATCACCTTCTATCTTGAAAAACCCGGTCGACGAGGCATTACGCACCGGTTTGAGCCAGGGGTGACCTTCGGGTTTGATAGGAAACTGTTCGGCGATCTCACGCTCGAAAAGGTGCGCTTCGGGAACATCGGGCGTCAACGCCGTATATCGGTCCTTTATGTCAGTCGCAAAGACCCTGAGCAACTGTTCGCGGTTGTTGGCAAGTACCGTAATGAGGCGAAACGCTTCCCCCTTGGGAAGCGCGAAAAGCGCGCAGATGCGCCAGTCCTTCTTGCCGGCGGAAAAACGGGTCGCCCGAAGAACCTCTTCCCGCCAATGATCCGTCGTAAGTATCGGGATTTCGGTGAATCGGACGGCTTCACCGTTTCGCATTGGGCGGCCGACGGACGGCTCAAATGAAGTCATCCGACACCTCCGAGGAGTTGCGCTACCTTATGGAGATGGACGCTGAGAAAAGGGGGAATATGCGGCCCAAGCAGCAGGATCAGAACGGCGAGAAAAACCGGAGGTCCGGCCGACCAGAGCCACTCCTTTGTGAGCGGTGGTGTCGATCCCTCGGGAGATTTGCCGAGAAGCATCTTCAAACCGATCGAGAACATGCCGATGAAAATCGCCGCCAGGAACACGAGGAAAAGAATCGCCACCAAAGGCCTGTTCTGCTCAAGAGCGGCTTTCAGAATGATGAATTCGCTCGTGAAAAGCCCGAAGGGCGGCATTCCGGTAATCGCGAAAAGCCCGAGAAACCACAGTGTTCCCGAAACAGGTAAGGCCGCCTGCAGACCCGTTACGACCTGGGTGGACTTTGTCCGATAGGCCATCAGGATATTTCCGGCAACAAGGAACAGCATCGCTTTGATCAGAGAGTGGCCGATCATGTGGAGCATTCCGCCGAAAACCGCGGCACCCCCCAACCCGACGCTGAGAAGCAGTATTCCCATGTGCTCAACACTCGAATAGGCCAGCATGCGTTTGAAATCTGTTTGTCGAATGATGAAAACTGCGGCAAACGCCATCGAGACGAGACCGAAGCCGATGAAAACGGGTTGAAGAAAACGGGTCAGTCCCGCGGCCTGCGCGACCTGGTAAGCCCGGAGCACCCCGAGGAACGCGCAATTCAGGAGCGCGCCGGAAAGCAGCGCCGAAACGAGCGACGGTGCTTCGCTGTGAGCGTCTGGCAGCCAGGTATGGAGCGGGGCCATGCCCATCTTTGTCGCGTAACCGACGAAGAGCAGGATAAAGGCGGCTTTGAGCCACTGGATCTGGAGAAAGGGCGCGTACGCGAGGAGGTCACCGAAAATCATGGACGTATGGCCGGAGTGCGCGCCTGAAATTGAAAAACAGAAATTGCCGAGCAAGGCGATGGCGATCCCGAAGGAGCAGATCATGAGGTACTTCCAGGTCGCCTCGAGCGATTGCTTCGTGCGGTGAAAGTAGATCAGCGGCGCGCTCGCGAGCGTCGTTGCTTCAATGGCAACCCAAAGGAGTTCGAAGTGCTGGCAGACGGTGACGAGCGTCATTGTCGAAAGAAAGAATAGAAGCGCGACTATGAAGAAGGTTTCCGTGCGATGGGACGCATGAGCCCGTGAGCTGTGCGCGAGGTACCCGACTCCGTAAAACGAGGCGACGAGAAAAAGCAGACTGACGATCGTCAGGAAGAGGCGCCCCAGTTCATCGAGACCGAGAACGCCGAAAAGGATGCGAGTGTCGAGCGGAAGCAGCCAGGTTGCGAACGTCAGCGCGGCGTGGCTGACGGCGGTGGCGATCAGCATCGCGCGGCCGATCTTGAAGCGCCTCAAAAAGAGTACGGCTAAAGCCAGAATGGAGGGAATGAGAACGAGCGCGATTATCATAATCGGGAATCCTTCAGGCTGGAAAGCTCATTCACGTTGACGGAAGAGAACTCGCGATTGATGTGATAAAGAATGATCCCCATCACGAAGATCCCGACCGTGAGGTCAAGCAGCAAGCCGAGCTCGATCAGAACGGGCGCTTCGCCGGCGAACGGAATCCCGAAGAGATAAATGCCGTTCTCAAGAACGATGTAACTGATGACCTGGGTAATGGCCTTCGTCCGGCTGATCATGAGAAAACAAGCGGTGAAAATCGTGAAAAACGCGATCGGGAGAACGTAATCATCGATTTTCCCGGGCGTTGGAATGGGCAGTCTGGATGAAATCCAGAGAGAGAGAGCCAGAAGAAACGCTCCGATGATGAGAGAGCCGGTATACCCGATCACCGGCTCGAGCTCGCGTTTGATATGAACGAGGCGGGTCGCCCGCGCAAGGAGGAGAGGGAACAGGATGCCCTTGATCGCGGTACTTCCAATCGCGAGAAGCGCGAAGCGCAGCCCGAAACCGCCGTGTTGAATGAAGACGGTCAGAATGCCGAGGAGCACTCCCTGGACCGCGATCATCTGGATGTAGGTAGCCAGGCGTCCGGAGCCGAGCAGAAGGAGGTTCGTTAGAATGAAAATAATCAGAAGGGAGTCGATGATCGGAAGCATGTTCACCTCAGTCCCAACACGAACGCGAGTAGCGCGAAAATGACCGCGCCCATCAAAAATCTCGGAACAAAAATCAGCCGAAGTCTCGCCATCGAGGATTCAATGATGCCGACGAGCACCGCCAGCCCTAGCATCGCGAAAATAAAACTCGCGTGATCCAGCCAGAAATTCCCGACTTGAAAGGGAAGCAGGACTTCCAGCAGAAAGGTGCCGAGAATCCAGAGTTTGAGAGCGGAGCTGTACAAAATCATAGCGAAGTCAGGCCCGGAATGGTCAAGAACCATTACTTCGTGAATCATGGTCAGCTCGAGATGGGTATTCGGGTCGTCGATGGGTACTCGGGCGTTTTCGGCGAGAAAAACCAGCAAAATGGCAATACCGAGGAGTGAGAGTATGCCGCCTTGCGTGCGCCACAGGTCAGGCGTCACTTTCGTGAAAATTTCAGAAATGGACAGCGTTCCCGCCTTCCAGGCGAGCGTCGAAAGGGCAAAAACAAGCGCGACCTCGGCGATGGCCGAAAATTGAACTTCCCTGCTCGCGCCCATACCCTCGAAACTTGAGCCCGTATCCAATGCGGCGAGTACCGTCATCATCCGCATCAGCCCGAGAAGATAAACGACGAAGATGAAGTCACCCTGGAAAGAGACGACAGCCGGCACTCGCCCGAAGGGAATCAGAAAAAGCACGAGCACGGTGATCGCCAGTCCGACCGGGGGGCCGGCGCGGAAGAACCAACTCGTCGTCTTGCTGTAAACAGCGCCTTTATGGAGGAGTCTCCATAGGTCGTAGTAAGCTTGCAGCAGCGGTTGGCCCTGTCGCCCGGCAAAGACCGCTTTCGTACGGTTGATCACTCCCAGCAAAAAAGGAGCACAAGCTAAAGCGAAGGCCACATTGGCGAGTGAATCCCAATTCATGTCGGTAGCCCCAGGAGCCAAACGAGAAGAAAAATGAGGGTAACGAGAACGTAAAGAACGTAAATCTGCATTCGGCCATGTTGAAACCTGCGGAAGACTGAAACGCCGCGCTCGATCCAGGAAAAAAAGCGCTGATAGCCGTGCTCAAGAAAGACATCCCGGGTTTCGGTTTCGAAATCCGAAGCCATTGGAAAATGACTCACGATGACGGGTTTGCGTCTTTTGCTCCGCAGGAACATATGAAAGAACTCGCGCGTCGGCTGCTGGAACGACGACGAGGTGTACTGCATCCGCTCGTTCGGGTGCATGAACCCGCAGTCCCAGGTGACGTTTTCGGTGACCGACCGCCCTGAAAGGAGCCTGCGGCGTACCCAGACAAGCACCGCGATGAACAGGATCAGCGCGATTCCGCCTCCGGTGACGTGAAGGAGCGGCCCCATGGCTGTTTGTTCGGCGGCCGCGGCGGCGGTCGCGAAATCCTGCGACGGTATGCTCGAAAAGGGAACACGACGGAGAAGAGAGAGTATCCCCTTGAAGACCCAGGGGCTCAGGAATCCCAGGGCGGCTGTCAGGAGGGCAAGAAACGCGATTGGTCCCTGGAGAGCCCATCCCGGAGCATGCGCGTCTGCGGTCGTTTCCGTGCGGGGCGTCCCCAGGAACGCCGTACCGAAGGCGCTTGTAAAAGCGATCATGGCAAGGCCGCCGGCAAACGAGAGCGCGATGATGATCCCTATGAACGGAATGGGGGAGATTGCTTTCAGCGGCATTCCGCCGTTCAGCGAGCCCATGTAGATCAGAAATTCGCTTGCCAGCCCGTTGAGCGGCGGTAACCCGCAGATCGCCAGTACTCCTATGAAAAACGCGAACGCGAGATAAGGCGACCGCTTGACGAGGCCCCCCATTTTGTCGAGCTGAAGCGTTCCGGTCGCGTGGAGGATGGCGCCCGCGCCAAGGAAGAGGAGGGATTTGTAAACTGCGTGATTGATGACATGAAAAATGGCGCCGGCGAGCCCGAGTGCGAAGATGATCGAAGATCCGTGGGCGGCGCCGATCAGGGCAAGACCGAGGCCGAGCCCGATGATCCCGATGTTTTCAACGCTCGAATACGCGAGGAGGCGCTTTAAATCGTGTTGGGGCACTGCGAACAGAATTCCGCCAATTGTCGAAATGATGCCGATCGTGACGAGCGACAGGCCCCACCACGGCGAAGGCTCTCCCAAAAACGTCAGGGTCCGGATCAAACCGTAAATCCCGGTTTTGATCATGACGCCTGACATGAGCGCTGAGACGTGGCTGGGAGCCACGGGATGTGCTTCGGGGAGCCAGACGTGAAACGGCATGAACCCCGCCTTCGAGCCGAACCCGATGAGTGCCAGAACGAAAAGTAACCCGCTTGATGCGGGAGGCAGCGTGCTGAGAACACTTTCGAACCGGTCAAAATCAAGAGACTGGGCGTGACTGCCGGCAATAATAAAGAAGGTCAGAAGAAACGCCGTACCGAGGTGCGTCGCAACGAGGTAAATCAGTCCGGCGTGGCGAACCCGATCGCGTTCGCGATCAAAAATGACAAGAAAGAATGAAGACAGGGCCATGACTTCCCAGACCATCAGGAACAATATGCCGTTCCGGGCGGTCACCACGAGAGCCATGCTCGCGATGAGGAGGTTGTAGAAAGCCCAGGTCGAGCCGAGCGGGCGCGTTTTGGCGTGGGGGGCGAAATATTCCGCTCCATAGATCGAGCCCAGGCCCGAAATCGTGAATATCAGGATCAGGAACAGACTCGAAAGCGCGTCGAGTTGGAGCGAAAAAGATCCGTACGGGATCGTCCATGCCAGGGAGATGGATTCGGGGGAATGGCCCAGAAGTCCTCGAATGGCGGCCGCGATTCCGAGCGAACAGCCCAGAACCGCGCCTGTCGCGCCGAGACCGGTTGCGAGTCTTGGAGATCGTAGTGAAACGAAAGCCCCGAAGGAAGACAGAAGCAATACAGCAATGGCTGCCAAGAACAGCACCACGGAAGTCTCTCCCAGATTGTCTGAATGTGGAGAAACAATATTTTATAAGGGCGAGATTTGCAAGGAAATGAGGTAGAATGATCGTACTTACATATGACCCTTACGCCCAAGAATTCCTGGATCGATGTCCGTGATTTTGTCAAAACGTCTTACACGCTCACGATCAAGAACATCAGTACGCATCAGCCCGTCAAGAATGCCGAGCTTGTAGAGGTCATTGAGCTGCTTGACGCCGGTGTCGTGATGAAGGTTCCGAAAAACGTGACCTCGGCCGGTCATATTCTCATGGCGACGATTGACAAGAAGATGATTGATTCGAAAAAAGGGATCAAGGCGTATTCGAGTAAATTGGCCGTCACGGGAAAAGTCGCCGAACTGGAACCCTTTAACGCTGAATTCAACATCATCACTCTGCAGTTCTATCAGTTCAACACCGAGCACTGGCAACGCTTTTTGCGGGAATATGAAGAACGTCAGCGCGCGGTCGACGAGATCACCAAGAAAATTCAGGAGTGATCAGAAGTCTCCTCCCTCGGAGGTCTGGATAAACCGGACACGGCTTCTGCCGACAACCCAATAATAGAGAAGCGGAACGGCAAAAAAGCTCAGCGCAGTGGCCGCGACTTCCCCGAACATCAAACTGATTGCCAGGCCCGAGAAGATCGGATCGGCGAGCATGACCGAGCTGCCGACGACCACGGCCGCGGCCGTCAGGAGCATGGGCCGAAAGCGGAGCACTCCCGCTGAAATAACCGCTTCCTTGAGCGAGATCCCCTGCTTGAGTTGCAACTCGATGAAATCCACGAGAATGATCGAGTTCCTGACGATGATCCCGGCTCCCGCGATGAAACCGATCATGGATGTCGCGCTGAAAAATGCCCCGAACACGGCATGTCCCGGAAGGATGCCGATGAGGCTGATCGGAATCGGGGCCATGATGATGAGCGGCACCATGAAGCTCCGAAACCAGCCAAGGACAAGAATGTAGATCAAAACCATGACCACCGCGAAGGCACCGCCGAGATCGCGAAAGACTTCATAGGTGATGAACCATTCGCCATCCCATTTGACGACGGGGGCCTGCGTGTTCCACGGAACGCTCGCGGTTTGAGTATGGTAGGGGATCTTCGGGGCGAGCTTCAGGATTCCGTATACTGGTGCCTCTTCCTCACCCGTCAGTTCACTCATGACGTACGAGACCGGTTTAAGATTTTTCCGATGAAGAGTTCGCGTTTCGAGAGTGGCAGAGGGGCTGAGCGTCCTCGCGAGAGGCACGATGCCCGATTCGAAAGAGGGTACGTTCTGGCCTTTAAACGGCTCCTGGCCGGACCGAGCGGTGTTATCGACCGAAAGGTTGAGAGTGACTTCCTCAGGGCTGGAGACGTCATCAAAGGATGTCAGCGGCGTCTCGGAAAAAATGAATTGCGCGGTTGAAAGCGCCTGGAACGCCTTGGTTCCCAGTAAGCCTCCCCCGATCTGATCATATTGATAGAAGGTGCGGGGGCGGCCTGTCCGCAGCGTCGAATCGAGGTCAACTACGCTCGGTTCAGTCGTGAAAATGTCCCGAATTTCGTCAGCCACCCTGATCCGTTCTTGTTCCGAAGGGCCGTAGACCTCGGCTACGAGTGTCGCGAGAACAGGTGGCCCGGGTGGGATTTCGAGAACCTTGCTGATGACATTGTTCGATCGGCTGAACTCCGCGATTTCCGTCCGGAGCTGGGAAATGATTTCATGGCTTGAACGTTTACGCTGGCCTTTTTGCGTGAGTTTGACCTGGAGGTCATTCAGGTAATCGGATTTCCGTAAAAAGGTGTGTTTGACCATTCCTGAAAACGAAAATGGCGCGGGTTCACCCGCGAACACCTGAATCCGTTCGACGTCGGGATCGCGGAGAAGCTTCCGGGCAAGTTCGACGGAGGCTGCGGAGCTTTTCGCAAGCGGGGTGGTCGGTGGATAATCAAGAAGGACCTGGAACTCATCTTTGTTGTCAAAAGGGAGCATCTTCACCTTGACCGCCTTGAAATAGAGGAGCGAGGCGGACGAGAGCAGAAGAAGGAGTGTTACGGCACCGAACAGGATGGCGTTTCTCTTTCGGGAAAGAAGTTTATCGACGAATTTCCGGTAGAGCCGGTCGCGCGCGGTTTCGCCGGGAGGAGGTTTATGCGCGGCGTGTTTCAGCAGACGAATGGAAGCCCAGGGGGTCACCACGAACGCGACCAGCAATGAAACAATCATCGCGAGACTGGCTCCGACAGGGATCGGTTTCATGTACGGGCCCATGAGCCCCCTGACGAATGCCATCGGCAGTACCGCCGCGATTACGGTAAAGGTGGCGAGAATAGTGGGGTTACCGACTTCCGAAACCGCTTTGATCGTCGTTCGGATGAGTCCGGATTGCTTATCGAGTTTGAGGTGACGTTCGATATTTTCGACTACGACGATGGCGTCGTCGACAAGAATGCCGATCGAGAAGATAAGCGCGAAGAGAGTGACTCGATTCAGCGTATAACCCATGAAATAGTAGATCGCGAGACTGAGGGCGAGCGTTACCGGAATCGCGATCGCGACCACGAGAGCCGCTCGAAGCCCCATGAATAACGCGATCAGGATCGAAACCGAAAGAGTCGCAAGCAGGAGATGCTCGATCAGTTCGTTTGATTTTTCTTCGGCAGTCGCACCCATGTTCCTGAGAACCGATAACTTCACGTCGGCAGGAAGTTTTTTGGAAAAGACTTCGGCACGGTGAAGAATTTCCTCGGCCAGGGTGACGATATTGGTGCCCTTTCGTTTCGCGAACACGATCGAAACCGCGTTCCGGGCACCCGCCTTGTCCACGAGAATCGAAGCGCGGGTTCTTTCTTCGGGACCATCGATCACCCGGGCGACGTCCTTCACTCGGATGATCGATCCGCCTTTTTGTGCCACCACCATCATTCCGATATCCCGGGCGGAGGTGGTTTTGCCGCCGACCTCCACGTCGTAAACGGCTTGATCGCTCCAGTTCTTGCCCGCCGGGCCGAGTGCCTGGTTCGCTCTCAGTGACTGCGCGAGTTCGGGGAGCGTGACTCCGGATCTTGAGAGCCGGTCAGGGTCGACGATAATCCGGATCGCGCGTTTACGGCCTCCGAGCAATTCAACGCGGCTCAGGTCGGGGGTGGACGATAACTCGCGGGCAAGCGGGGCGACGAGCATCCGTAACGAATGATCATCGCGCGATTCAGAACTGAACGTGAGCGTCAGGAAGGGGACATCGTCAATTGAAAAAGAATTGACGGAAGGTTGTTGCACCGTCGGAGGGAGTTCTTGCCGAATGCTCATGAGCTTGTGATGGACCTTCACGAGACTTGGCTCCATCGGTTCGCCGACCTTGAAACGCACGGTGATCAGGCTGAAGTTCGGCATGCTGGCCGAGTAAACGTATTCGACGCCTTCGAGTCCCCAGACGGCGCGCTCAATCGGTTCACTGACCTTGCGCTCGACCTCGCGTTCATTGAAACCTGGTGCCATCGTCTGGATGTCGATCATCGGAACGGAAATCTGGGGTTCTTCCTCTTTCGGGGTGAGCCAGACCGCGCCCAGGCCCGTGATGATGCTTGCCATGATGATGACGGGAGTCAGTTTGGAACGGATAAAGGCTTGTGCTGTGCGGCCCGCGAACCCTGTTTTGTGGTCACTCATGTCATTCTCCTTGAACCGGCCCGAGCTGAAGGGGGTACATTGTCATGAGCCGCGACAACATGCTCAGATATTGTTCCTGAGCCTCGCTTCTCGAGAGGATGGCGTCGATTCTCCGGGAGAGAACCTCCGTGAACTGAAGCGCATTGATCATCCCGTTTTTGAAAAGCTTGCGTGATATTTCGGTTTGCTGCTCCATGATGACGATGCTGCGCGAGGCAAGGTCGATGGCGGCTCGGGTTGCGCCCAGGGCTTCCGAAAGCTGGTCGGCTTCGAGGCGTTCCTGTTGCCGTTTCGCGTCGGCCCGCGATTCTGCCGCGTTTCCGCGAAGAGAGGCCTCACGAATGGATCCGAAATTCTGGGCGTTGAAAAGATCCCATTGCAGGTAGACTCCCGCCGTATATCCCGTCGAGGAGCTTCGATCGCCTCCGGCAAGATACCCTTCCGAGAAGATCGCGATTTTGGGCAGGAACTTGGCCTTTTCCGCCCTGGTGAGGTTGTCCATTCCGCGGCTCGCGGTTTCCTCTGCCTGGACCGCGAATGAATCCGTTCGTGGTCCCCGCTTGAAAACGCCGTCCGCGAACTCATGAAATCCCTGGTCTTTGGGCCGGAATCGGTCAGGGAGTCCCTCTGCGAGGATGGCGAGTGCCCTTGCGGCAGTGGTTTTCTTCGCGGTGTTCGCGGTGAGTTCGCCATCAATTCGGTTTCGAAGTGCTTGCATGCCGAGCAGGCCGGAGTGACCGACCGGATTGGCCTTAATGCCGATCGCGTAATTGGAAATTGTTGATCCGAGGAGATCCCTGACCGGCGCGACCGTGTCCTCGCGCTCTTTCGCTATGAGAAGGGTTCCATAAAGCTCGGCTGTTTTCGCATACTCCGCGACCTGAACGGCACGGTTTTCGAGCCGTTTCGAATCCAGGAGGGTTGTTTGAAAGTCGCTCAACGCCGATCGGGATCCGCCCTCGTAAATAGGCCAGTCAATACCAAGCGTGACTCGCTCGTAAGTGGCGCGGCCAGGGTAGTTCAGGGCTTCCGGAGCGAAGTCATTCATCGTGACGCTTCGCTGAGCGAGGCGGGAAAAGAAGGACATGGCAGGATCCTGCGTCGCGAAAATCCGAGCGTCGAGGGACAGGTGCGGCCAAACATGCCGAGCAGCACGATCGTTCGCCGTCGACGCAGCCTCGGTTTCTAAAGCTCCCGCTTTTTGCATCTTGGAATGCGTGGCAACTTTCGACCAGACTTCCGCGAAGGAAAGCGCTGGCATGGGGAGGGCGGCATGCGCCACATTAAGGCCTGCGGTCATTCCGATAAGGATTACGATGAGTTTGGTCATGCTTTCCTCTTTCCGTCGGTTCTGCTGGCGAGCTCTCTTCTGAGCTCTCGCGTCATGCGGTCACGCGTCGAAAGCCTTTCGAAGAGAACGCCCCGTATGATTGAACAGGCATCCTTGACCTGCGGAATCGCGACACTGACATATTGAAAAAGCCCTTCTTTCCTGGAAGTGATGATGCCGGCGTCTTTCAAAACGCTGAGGTGTTGGGAAAGATTGGGCTTCGGAATGCCGAGAATTTCGAGGAGTTCGCTGTTCGTTCGTTCGCCTTCCGAAAGGATATCAAGAATTCTCAAGCGTATCGGATTCGCCAGGGCGGCGCAGATCTCAGCCTGCATTTCGTATACGTGGAGGTTCTTGGCGGGTTTTGGAGTAGGCATGATCGGTCTCCTTGTGGACAGTGATAACATTAGTTTATAAAGTTGTAAACTAACAAATTCATTCAAGCCGCTTCGCGAACCCGAGATAGCCTACAGAAGTGAGGCCGGTCTCGATGAACTCGAAATTATCGGGTACTTCGCGTTGACGGAGAAGTTCGAGAAAGGCCCGATTGAATTTGGGTCGGATGCCGGTCGATTCCGCGATCGAGAGATGGTGTTCCCGGCACATCGCTTCCAGCTCGCGTGGGCGAACGAAGTAAGAGAGCACATGAAGACGCTCTGGCGTGTTCTTTACGAACCATTCCAGTCCCTTGATCGCAAATAGCCAGGCAAGTGGTGTGCGATTAAACGTATGGAAAAAGAATAACCCTCCCGGGCGAAGCACACGGCTCGCTTCCGCGATGATGCGTTTCGGAGAATCAACGTGTTCCAGCAGATCCATCGCGCAGGTGACGTCGAAGGTGGAATCCGGCCAGGGCAGGTCGAAGCCCGATCCTGTAACAAAGTCGACGGATCGTGTTTCGTCCGCGTGAGCGCCAGCCGCGAGGGCCGAAGGAGAGGAATCGAGCCCTGTCACGCGATGACTGAGCCGCGCGAGGTGGATCGCGAGATAGCCTCCGCCGCAGCCGATGTCGAGAATGCGGTGACTGTCGGCTCCAAGATTGTTTTTGATCGCTCGCGCAACCCAGGGATTCTTGAATCGGGCCTCGGCCCGGAGAAGGGCGATCGGGTGAGCCGAGCCCTCGTGCCAGTCAAGGCCGGGTTCCTCATAAAAGGCGTTATTCACCGTTCTGCTTTGAGATTTGGCCATAAGAAATTCCAATATGTGACCTGATAAACGAGGAATATGCTGATCAGGGCTGTTTCGAGCAATAAGACGAGACGTTCACCGTTCCACCATAGCCAACCGGCGCCGAGAAGAAGGATCGGATGAAGCAGGAAGAGAATGGCATGTGCCCAGTGTTCAAAAGCTCCACAGCGCTTTGCATGAACCCATTCGTCCTTGGTCACGCAAAGGCTCGAAGCAATCGTCAAAAACGCGAATGTCGGAACAGCTTCGACACCCGGTTTCGCGTAGATTGCAAAACCGAGCACCGCGAGGACGCTGAGCGTATCGATCGGGTGTCCGATCCGCTCCCACCGGGGCAGCCCACGGCGCTGGTGGAAATAGAACTCATCGAATAGCATCACTGCGGCTTGCAGGGCAAATAACGCCGCGATCCAGGCTTTCATATGCACCTTCTCGCTTCCTGAGAAGCACGCCCGAGAGCGTCAGCCCAGGCCCGAAGGCAACACTCGGGATCAGGGTTCCGTTCGCGATGTCCTTGTCACGAAGAATCCGGTTCCAGATGTGGGGGAGGGTGGCCGAAGACATATTGCCACGCTCACGGAGGACCTCACGGCTTTTTGCGAGTTGCGAGGGTTGAAGTTCCAGGCTTTGCTGGACGAGGTCGATGATTTTGGGGCCGCCCGGGTGAACGGCGAAAACCGCTTCGCTCCTGTCGTGTGAATAGTCCCGATCAGCTCTTCGGAAAAGCTCTTTCATGAAGTCCGTGATCAAGGAACAGATTCGTGATGGAACATTCGAGGAAAGCGACATCTGAAATCCCCAACTTCCCGTGATCCAACGCATGTCTCCGCCGGAATCGCGCGCCATCACCTCGTGCATTGACAGGATCTCAAACCCTGGCTTTACGATACCGTTTTGCACCGAATAGCGGATCGCACCATCCGCGAAAAGGCTCTGCACCACGAGTTGTTCGGGAGCATGAAGAAGGGGGTCAAGGTGCAACGTGCAGAATTCGGTATGGACGATGTCGGCCCGTGAGTCGGGTTCGAGTGACCCGAGCCCGCAGGCCACGCGGATCGCTGGAATCGCGGCCGAGCACCCCATATGATAAAGATGGGTAACTTGCGTGCGAGTACCCCATCCTTTGCTTTCCACCAATTTTTGCGCGGCACTCGGAGAAACGTATCCCGTACAGGTGACGTGCAGAAGGTTACGGGGCGGTTCCGAGGTCTCACGATATGCTGCGGCAAAGACGCGCTCTGCGCCCTCCTGGAAAAGCTGCATTCTGACATCGAGCGGGGCGCCATGGGGATTCTGAATCACATTGTAGAGGCGCATTCTCTCCCAGTCGCGATGTGTGACTTCATCGAATTCGTGAGCCCGGCTCGCAATCCTGCTCGAATCGCATCCAAAACGTGCGATGAAACGGCGCATTTTTGATTCGAATTCGGAAGGTTCGTTGCTTTCCGCGCGAGCGTGGGCTGCGGCAAGCCAATCCAGAATCAGGTCTTGCGGGCTCAGGTAACGCGGCGGAATTTCGTCAAAATCGCTGAGAATTGAGCGTTGATTTCCCTGCATCAGGGGAGAGTCAGATGCAGAATGCGGGCCTTCAAACAGCTCATGCCGCTCGAAGCCATGGCTTCCGAAATTCCTTTCAGGATCGCCTCGCGATGCTCGGGATTGCCGTTGGCGAGAAGACGTCTCAGAATTCCGAGTGCTCGCGTATCGTTTCGTTGAGCGAGCGCGAATGCCGAGTAGAACCTCACATCATCTGCCGGGTGGCTGAGCATATCTTCCCAGAGTCGAAATGCTTCGGGAGTAGCGGGGAGGTCCCGCAGAGCGAGCGCGGCGTTTTTATAATACGGTGCACTGCCACTACTCAGGAGTTTTTTGAGAAGCGGGATTGATTCTGGCCCTTTCCGCTTTGCCAATCCGCTGCCGAGATACCGGCCGGTATCATCACGAAACCGTGTAAAAGGTTCGGAATATCGATGTTCGAAAATCCAGTCCATGACTTCGAGAGCGCCCGGATGACGATGGTACGAGATTGCCTCCACCGACTCCTTGACCACTTCGGGTGTTCCGTCTGAAAGGGCTTTCTGCAGCAATTTAAGGGTCGCGAGATCTCCGGGGCCGTTGCGAAGCTTTAACGTTCTGACCGCACTCAGGCGGAGCTCCGGGTCGGCGGCCCCCAGGGCTTCATCGAGCTTTGCCAGAAAAGGTTTGGGAGCCGGACCCTGATCGCGTGGCACGGGGACGCAGAAACGTTCGAGCTCGCGTGCCACGGGAAGCGTACGCCACTCTTCCAGGATGGGCTTGAGCATGTCATCTTCCAGGTGGCGGTATATGGCGAAAGTATCATTTCGATAATAGAATGCCCGGGCCGTATCGTGTCCGTAGGCCCACGGTTTCGAGTATTGGGCTCCGAAGGAACTCGAATCCAACATGCCGAAGCGATCCGCGAGCCGCGGGTCCTTGATCTGAACGCCGCCGAAATCCACGGCGGCTCCCATCTCCGAAGCCTGCTTGGCTCCTTCGGAATCGATATAGATTTTATCCGGAACCTTGAGTCCGTTCGGCCGTCCTGCATTCGCCTGTCTGCCGTACAGGGCAGCCGGGACTTTGGTGCCATGGCCTTTTAAAATTTCGAAAGGCAGGGAGATGATGAAGTAGGATTCGACCGTTTGTAATCTTTTCCCTCCGGTCGCGTGATGCAGATCAAACAGCTTTTGTGCAGCGTTCTGACGCGTGACTTCCGCGATCGCCTCGCCGAGCGACATCAGGCCGTCGGTATGGTTTCGAATATGGATTTTGTTGATCTCGTCCCAGTTTCCCGCGGCTGCTTTGAAATCAGCGATCTGCTTGAGGAGCGAAGGGGAGCCTTTTCGGTGTCCCGCCCCTTTAAGATCGATGAGTCCTCCGTTTTTGAACCCGGTCTCTTCCACCGCGGCGCGATCATACGTAACCGGGCGCATGCCGAACTTCGTTTTTCCCTTCTCGACCGGAATCGGGGTTTGCCGAACATCGTTCAACTCGAGCTGGGCTTCACTGATGTAACCGAAGCGATCGAGAATCCAGGTCGAAATCTGCGTATCCGTGAGCGGCCGTAAATCCGGGAAGTCTCGTCGGAGCGCGGCAAAATCGGCCCAGGCTACCTTGGCGCCTTTTACGCGAACCATCTTGTCGCCAATAGTTCCCGAGGGGAGATCCGCGTAGCGTTCCGGGCGATAGTACTCGTCGGCATATCCCGGTGAAAAAGCGAATAGGAGCAAAAGGAATAGCTTCACAGTTCTTTATCGGCAAAATCAGGAAAAATTTGAAGTTGCCGCCAGGACCTTGCCAACGAGGTAAAGGGAACCCGAAATCACGATCCGATCTCCCGGGGTGGCCTGCTGTGAGACCCGTCTCAGGAGCGCGTGAACATCGGGGTCCTTGTCGCTGGACAGGTTGAGCCATTTGCCGGAATAGGTCACGAGTTTCCGCGTCTTGTAGGGCGTTTCGGTGAGGTAGAGCTTGACTCGCGGAAGTTCCAGAATCTTTTCGAACATCGAATCGGAATCCTTGTCGTGGGCGATTCCGAGAATGAGATGCAGCTGATTCCAGCTGAGTTGTCTCAGAATCTCGATCAGGCTTGTGATGCCTTGCGGGTTATGATCGCCCGAAAGATGAACGGGGCAGGGGCAGCCTGGAATCGAAATTTCCTGAAATCTTCCCGGCCATCGCACTGAAGCGAGACTCGGGAGATGGGGGGAGGGATCGAAGCCAAGTTCGGCAAATATGCTGAGCGCGGTCGCGGTATTTTCGGCGCCTCGCAGACCGGGAAGCGTCAGTTTGGCGCGGCCCCAAGGCGTCATGATTTCATCTAGCGAAAGAATATCGACTGGCACCGCTGGCTTCCATTCGGAGTTCGTGAGCTTTTCGGTTTGGGCCCGCAGAGGTTCGAGCGACGGGTCGAGCGGGCTGTAGATCACGTGGCCGCGGGCTGGAATCACTCCGAATTTTTCCGCGGCGATTTCCGAAAGGCTGTTTCCCAGGAGGTTTTGATGATCCAAACCGAGACGGGTGATCGCGCAGAACTGGTGCGGAATGGCGTTCGTCGCGTCAAGTCTTCCCCCGAGTCCGACTTCCCAGATGGCAAAATCGATTGGAGGGGAAGCTTCGCCCGAATAGAAGATCCAGGTAGCAATCAAGGTGAGTGCTTCAAAATGTGTCAGCTCTTCGCTTTCGATCAGTTTGGAAACCGCATGGTAGGCGCTGACGAAAGTTTCCTGCGAGATGTCCTGCTCCGCTACGCGGATACGTTCGGTCGTTGAAACAAGGTGGGGCGATGTGTACAGACCGGCTCTGATCCCCGCCGAATGAAGAAGCCGGCTTAATGTCGCCGAGACACTGCCTTTCCCGTTGGTGCCGGCGATGATGATGTTTTTGGCTGGGACGATCCTTTCCAGGAGTCCGGCCCGTTTCAAGGCCCGTCGGGTGGAGTCAAGTGCCGGAGGACGCGTCGGCATCATGCAGCGTGCCTCCAGAAAACGGGTGATTTCGCTGAATTCGCTGTGCTGGTACAAAGTTGTCATAGCCGATTTCCGAGTCGGAGCGAGCGCTCGTTTGAACGAGGCGAGTGTACGCGAATGTAATCAATTCCTGAAAGCGCTAAGCGGGATGAAAGTACGGCGGTTTCCAGGTCTCGATCGCCCGCCGGAACGAGGTCATCCGGGTCCAGGAAACGCTTTCGGGAGTGGCCGATCAGAACTCTTGTTCCGAGTTTCAAAAACTCCCGACTTCTCTCGAAAATCGTTTGATTCTGTCGGGCTGTTTTGCCGAAGCCGATGCCCGGATCAAGAATCAGGCGCTCGCGCGCGATGCCGGCGCGGGTCAGGGTGGAAATCCGTTCGGTTGCCCATTCCATCAGCTGACTGATGGGATCAAGTTGCGGGTTCAATACGACGTTCCGATTCGGTGGGATGGTGAGTGAATGCATCACGACGAGATCGCAGGAAGTCTCCTTCGCGAGTTCGATCATTCTGGGATTCGTGAACCCCTCCACGTCATTGATCCAGTCGACCGGGCACTCGCGATTCACCCATTGCGTAACTTCGGGATGCCTTGAATCAAGGCTGAAGGTGATTCCGTAGCGGTTCTTCAGGTCCTGAATTGCGGGAAGAACGGGCAGGAGACGGTTGTATTCCTCTTCAGGGCTGAGGGGGCGCGCGTCCGGGCGGGTCGACTCGCCTCCCAAGTCGATAATAGTGGCGCCTTCACGAACCTGCGGCTCAAGGCGCCTGAGAAGTGAGGTCCCGGTTCCTGGCGAACCGCTCTCTGAGAATGAATCGGGTGTGACATTCAGAATCGTGACAATTTCCGGCCAGGCGAAAGGCGCCCGCCGAGTGCGGAACGGTACCTGATCGTGATGTGAGTAGCGCCATTCGAGTGGTTCACGGCGTGGATCGGGCCGTTCGAGACAATCTTGAAGGGGTAGAAGGGCAAAAGGACGTTTCGTGAGCTCGGAATGCGGAATGGTGATTTCGGCACTCGAAACCGGAGGGGCGCCCCAATCGAGAATGTCAATGTCGATGACCCGCGGTGACCAACGGGGACCTTCCGCTCGTCCGAGAGTCCGTTCGAGCACCTTCACTTGCTCGAGAATCGCTCCCGCGTCATTTGAGCTAAGCGCGGCGCGATCACGAACTCGAAGCCGTAAGGCCGCATTCAGGAAAGGACGATTCCATTCCGGCGGAGCTCCACTGGGAAGAAGCGCTTCGGAAGCATAAATCGGCGATACCGCGAGAAGTTCAAACCAGGTATGACACTGGAGAAGCCGCTTGGCTCGGCGAAGCATGGCGAGCGCATCGATGGGCGTTTTCCCTGAATTCGAGCCAAGGCCCAGAATGAGCTCATTCGGATTCAACATAGCGGTAACCTCGCTGGAGCCCGGGAATCGGGACCGCGATTTTGGATATGCTGAGTTCCCAGCGGACTCCGGGAACATCGAAATGTTGTTTCAAGGCACGAATCAGGGACCCGGAAAGCCCTTCGACGGTTGCAAAGGGCTTTTCCGAGGCTGTGTTCCGGACCACAGAGCAGATTGCGTTTACGTCGATTGTGTCATTCAGATCATCAGTGAGTGTTGCTTTGAAGCCGTCGCGCTTTTCGACCCTTATTGTGATTTCGACGGGTTGATACCGGGAGCGTTCATCTTCTGAACATCCGATCCTTAACTCAAGGCGGAACTCGGGAATCTCGATGCGGGATGCCATGAACTTGGAATTTAGTGAAGGGGGAGGGATAAATCCAATAAAAAGAAAGGAAAACGAACGGCTCTGCTGTCTGAGCGGGCTTGATTTTGTCTGCCATCGTCAAAGTTGCGATCTATTTGCGGCACGGATTTGAAAAATTGCTAAAAATTGCGAGATTCTGGATAAAAAGTATGAGGGCCTGGTTGTGACTCGGAGACAAGTTAGGACAGGGCTCCTTAAGTAATTCTGGCCATAAATGTCCTCACGTCTCCTTGAATTTTCGAAGCACCGCAAACAAACCGCAACTTTGACGACGAGAGTCCCGACACGTCTCTTTTCGAGCCCAGCCTTTTGGGCTTCGAAGAAGGTCACTTGCTCATATTATTACACATGTGTATAAGTAGTGAGTATGGCTCGTCGTCCAGGAAACGCCGATCGCCGGTTGATCGCTGCAGCGAAGGAAATCGTCATCGTACAAGGATGCTCGGGACTCCGAGTGCGCGATGTCGCGCGCCGGGCCGGAGTCAATCTGGGAATGTTCCACTATCATTTTCAGAACAAAAAGCGGTTTACACGCATTCTTTTGACGGAATTTTACGAAGGCTTTTTTAAGAAGTTCAGTATTGCTTCCCGGGAAGGGCCGGATGCCTTCACGCAACTCAGGAACGCCCTGCTCGCGATGGCGAAGTTCATTCGCGCTGAACGGCACCTCGTCGCGGCTATTCTCAAGGATGTATTGAACGGCGATCCTGAGGTCACACGGTTTGTTCGCGCCAATCTTCCCCGACATGCGGGGGTGATTCACGAACTTCTGTTCAAGTGCCAGCGGGAGGGGAGCTTGAAAGAGATGCCGGTGACACATGCGATGGCTTTCGTCTTGACGGCCGTGAATGCGCCTACCCTGATCGGAGGGGTCATCGAAAAAGTTGGGCCTGCGGATTTTCGCGAGCTTGCCCTCTTTGTTTCGGATGATGCCATCCTCCAACGGGTTGATCTCGCGATGAAGGGATTGAAGTCATGAAGCTCTTTTTCATTGTTTTAGCTGTTTTTCTGGCCCAAGCGGCTCTTGCGCGGGCGGAAGTGCTCGAACTTGGCTTTCGCGAAGCCGAAAAACAGGCGCTCGCCTCGTCAAACCGCCTGAAGGCGGCGATTTCGGACGCGAACGCCGTCACGGAACAAGCCGACGCCCAATATGCGGCTCTTTTTCCGCGGGTCTCGCTTGACGGCAATTACAGATACATCAGCGAGGTGCCGGGGCTGGCGGTTTCGCCAGCGTTTCCGCCGATTCAATTCGGAGCCCATTCCAACTACAGCATCGGTCCGGCGCTGAATTATACGCTGTGGGATACGGGCGCCGCGCGCAAATCATATCGTGGAGCACTGAAACTCGCCGAGGCACGGGATGAGGACCGGAAGAATACGCAGCTTCAGCTTCTTTTTTCCGTCCGATCCTCTTACGTCCGGGTCCTTCTTGCACTTGAAGAGCTCAGGCTCGTGAACGATTCGCTGCGGCTCGCCCGGGCGCAGAACCGCGACGTCACGAGCAGATACCAGGCTGGAGCCGCAACGCGACTTGATCTTGTAACCTCAGGAAGGCAGATGTTGAACTACGAATTGCAGTTTGCTCAACGTCAGGCTGCGCTGGCCACGAACCTCAAGGACCTGCTTGCTCTCGTCTCCGGAACTGAGGCATCCGGCATTGACCGGATCGACAGGCCCGGACCGCCGAACGTCGAGAATGTTTCCCTCGTGTTGAAGTTCGACTCGTTTCAGAAATTGCTGGCGCAAGAGAATCGAAGTGAGCCACCTCCGCCCGATGGTTCCCAACCACAGATTCAGTCCCAGTCGCTTCTCTCGGAGTCCCTGGAATTGACGGCGGCAAGCCAGCGAGCGTTGTTTTATCCGACAGTTCAACTCTCAGCCAAAGCGACTCTGGATTATCCGAACGGGCCGATCATGGAGCGGGTCCGTCAGAATACCGTTGCGGTGACTCTCTCGATGCCGCTTTTCGAAGCAGGACGGGTCCGTCACTTGGCTGCGGAGCGCTTGAAGAACGCCGAGGCCGCGCAGCACCGCCGGGATCAGGTCAGGCTGGATATGGAACGTGACTTCGTCAAGGCCCGGGTACTCCTGAACAGCTTGCGAGAGCAACAAAAGCTCGCGGCAGAGGATGTTGCGAGATCAGAAGAGGCGGCAGGGTTATTTTATGACTCCTACAAGGCCGGAAAGGTGAATCTGACCGACGTTCAAAGCGCGAACGTTCAATCATTACAGGCTAAAGTGAATGCTGCACGGATTGATGCACAGATTTTGGATCAGCTCAACGCATTGAAAGCTCTCTCGGGAAAGGAAGTGAATCCATGAAAAAACGGGTGTTGATCGGAATAGCGGTCGTCGTAATCGCCCTTGTTCTGGTGAAAGTGGTCTTTTTCAGGCAGGAGTTTCTATTCGCGGGCACGTTGGAGGCAACGAGGGTCGACCTCTCCGCTCGTCTCGCTTCGACCATCGCCTCCGTCAAGGTTCAGGAAGGGGAGCATGTCACGGAAGGGGAGGAACTCCTCGCGCTCGACTGCGAGGACATCAAAATCGCGGCTGAGCTGGCAAAGGAAAACTTCGTTCGCAACGCGCGTCTCTTCAAGGCGGGAACCGTATCGCAAGAGGCCATGGACCAGGTAAAAAACAGAAAACAGGACGCTGATATTCGGCTGAACTGGTGCGTTGTGCGATCGCCGATTTCCGGAACGGTGCTTAGCCGTTACCGTGAGCCCGGCGAGTGGGTCAACCCCGGGACTAAACTTCTTAGCCTGGCTGACATTCGGGATATTTGGGCTTACATTTACGTGCCTCAAACTGAAATCGCCAAGCTCAAACCGGGGATGACGCTCAAAGGATACCTTCCCGAATCGGATAATCGTGAGTTCGAGGGCAAGATTATGAAAATCAACGAGGAGGCCGAATTCACGCCCAAAAACGTTCAAACGAGGGCTGAACGCACTCGACTCGTGTTTGGCGTTAAGGTGGGCTTCCGGGGGTCCAACGCCGAGGAGATTCTCAAGCCCGGGATGACAATCGAAATCAAATTGCCGGAAAATTAACCATGGAGCCCATTTCGATCACCGTCCGGGGACTTCGGCGAAGCTTCGGTCAGACACTGGCACTGAAGGACGTTGATCTGTCTTTCAATGCCGGACATATGCACGGCGTGATCGGTCCGGAAGGAGCGGGCAAAACGACTTTAATGCGACTCCTTTTGGGGTTGCTCAAGCCGGCCGCCGGGACCGTCGAGTTCAGCCAGGCTGGAAAGCCGGTGGAATTCAATTCAATCCGCCCCGCGATCGCGTACATGCCACAGCAGCAGAGTCTCTATCCCGATCTTTCCGTCGGCGAGCATCTCGACTTTTTTAAGGAACTCTACGGCATTGAACGGAAGGTTTATGAAGCGAAACGCGACGAACTTCTCGAAATCACCCGGCTTGCGAACTTTGTTTCAAGGCCCGCGGGACAGCTTTCAGGCGGAATGTACAAAAAGCTCGGACTTATGTGCGCCTTACTTAGATCTCCGCGCGCGATGCTGCTGGACGAGCCCACGAACGGCGTCGATCCGATCAGTCGCCGGGAATTCTGGGAGCTCCTGTATCGGCTCTCCGATCAAAATATCCTGATCATTGTCACGACGGCATACATGGATGAGGCCGAACGCTGCGGAATGGTTCATTTGCTTGAACAGGGCGAACTCGTGGCTGAAGGCCAGCCTCGCGAGTTGCTTGAAAAGGAAAACGTGCGGACCTTCGATGAGTTATTCCTGCGCCGAGGTGGGAATGGCTGACCAGACTGTCATCGTTCGCGATCTCACCGTCAGATTCGGCGACTTTACCGCCGTCGATCGGATATCGTTCGAGGTCGGACGAGGGGAAATCTTCGGCTTTCTTGGTGCGAACGGCGCAGGGAAGACGACGACGATCCGCGTTCTCTGCGGGCTTCTCGTGCCGAGCGAGGGCTTCGTCAAGGTGGCGGGAACGGGGTTTGAGCAGGGAGATCGGGTCATCAAGACGAAAGTCGGTTACATGTCCCAGAAGTTCACGCTCTACAACGACCTTACGGTTGAAGAGAACCTGAGTTTCATCGCCAGTCTGCGCAAGCTTGATACGAGACGTTACGTCGAAAAGCGCAAGGAGCTTCTGGAGTTCATTTCCTTCGATCGGCCTCTGGGGACGCCGGTTCGGGATCTTCCGGGCGGGACGAAGCAGCAGGTATCTCTTGCCGCAGCGCTACTGCATGATCCTGAAGTCGTGTTTCTGGATGAGCCCACGGCGGGCGTGACCCCCGCTTCCCGAAATCTGTTCTGGAAACTGATCCGGAAGCTCTCGGCTGCCGGCAAAACGGTTTTCGTCACCACCCATTACATGGACGAAGCCGAACAGTGCGGTCGCATCGCTTTGATGAGAGAGGGGAGAATCATCGCCCTCGATACGCCCGAAAATTTGAAACGCGTCGTTTTCCCGGGAGCTGTTTTCGAGTTCGACCCAAAGACCCCTCTCAGCTTCGCGGAGGTCGCCGCAATCGAACATCTTGATCTCTTCACGTTCTTCGAGCCGTATGGATTGCGTTTCCACGCCGCGATTCGTGAAGGCAAAGATTGGGACCGGGCGCGCCCCGAATTGGAAAGGAAGTTTACTATTCGGAAAATTGAGCCATCGCTCGAGGATGTCTTCATCAAAACCGTGGAAGGGAAGAAACGATGAGACTCTTTTGGAACCGGGCGGGAGCGGTCGCCAGAAAAGAAGTGTTCCATATCCTCCGGGACCCTTTCGCGCTCGCGGCGGCTCTCGGGCTTCCCGTGCTCATGGTCATCATTTTCGGGGTTTCCATCGAGTTCAACATGAAGGACATTCCGCTGGCCGTGAACGATGCCGATCAGACGAGAAGTTCCCGGATGCTGCTCGATCGGTTCGCGAGTTCCGGTTACTTCGGCGTTCGTCGCGTTGTTTCGCCGCAGCAAGGGATTGCTGAATTAACCGATCAGAAAGCCCGCGCGGCGCTGGTCATTCCGCCTGACTTTGAAAGCGAGCTCATTTCGGGACGTCAGGGGCAGCTTCAGCTTCTGATCGACGGCTCGGACAATTCAACGGTCGGGCCTGTGTCAAATTACGTGAATCGAATCGTCGGCGCCGGTGCGCCAGCGCTCTATGATCTTCGCGCGCGGTATCTCTTCAATCCGGAACTCGACAGCCGGTGGTTCGTTATTCCCGGGCTGACGGTCGTCATTATGGCGATTCTTTCGATTTTGCTGACGGCGCTTACGATCGCCAGGGAATGGGAAAACGGCTCAATGGAGCTTCTTCTGTCGACGCCGGTTCGACCGGTTGAGATCATCGTCGGGAAGCTCGCGCCTTACGGTGTGCTCGGTGTCATCGCGATCGCTTTCGTCTACGTCATCGCCCGTGCCGTATTTCAGATTCCGTTTGTGGGTAATCTCGCGGTCTTCGGTCTGGGCAGTCTCCTTTTCCTGGTTACCTACCTCGCGCAGGGACTTTTGATTTCCGTGGTGGCGAGAAATCAGCAGGTCGCGATGCAGTTGGCGATGGTAACCGGGATGCTGCCGTCGAATCTGATTTCGGGGTTTATTTTCCCGATCGAGAGCATGCCGGCCTTTTTTCAATATCTCACGATGCTGCTTCCCGCTCGCTGGTTCATGCGAATAGCGCGGGACACCTTTCTCCAGGGGTCCGGCCTCATCGAGTTGAAAGTGCCTTTTCTCGCGCTTACGTTTCTCTGTTTCGCGATGATTTTCCTCGCGACCCGGAAATTCAAAAGGGATCTCGAACCATGAACCGGACGCTCCTGGGCTTTATTCGCAAGGAATTGATTCAGACGCTTCGGGATAAACGGATGCGGGTGCTTTTGTTCGTGGTGCCCGTGATTCAGTTGACTCTTTTCGGTGTGGCACTTTCAAACGAGGTCAAGAATATCAGGCTGGCTTCTGTATATTCGCCGGGTGACGCCGTGATGCAAAAGATTCATGACCGGAGTATCGCGAGCGGATGGTTTCTTCCCGTTTCGAGACAAGCTTACGGCGATCCCTTTGAGCTGATTCGCGGCGGAACGGCGGATGCCGTGCTGGTCGCACCGCCCGGCGGTCTTACCCGGGCGCTTGGCAGGGGAGATGCGAAATTGCAGCTTCTTCTCAATGCGACGAACGTGATCGAGGCGCAGGCGATGGAATCGTACGTCTCGGCGATTGTGCAAAGGACGATTCTCGAAGATCTGCGACTCGATCCCCCTGAACCTTCGATTCAGGTGAATAGCCGGGTTCTTTTCAATCCGAGCCTCGAGACCGCGATCTTCATGGTTCCCGCAACCCTTGCCATGGTCATGATCATTACGACGATGGTCATGACGAATAATGCGATTGTCCGTGAAAAAGAAATGGGGACCTTCGAAATGCTGATTTCAGCGCCCGTTTCCCCGGCTGAAGTCATTTACGGCAAGACGATTCCTTATGTGATCCTCGGGATGTCCAATTTTCCGTTGATCCTGGGGGTCGCCGTCTTCGTTTTCGGCGTGCCCATGAGGGGTTCGGTGTTGGTCCTTTTCCTGGCCGCTTTTGCTTTTGTCTGCACCGCGGTCGCGCTCGGCACCCTGATCTCAACATTTTGCAAGAATCAGCAGCAGGCGACCTTAGCGGCGTTTCTATTTCTATTCCCCATGATCATGTTCGGGGGCCTGCTTTTCCCGATCGAGAACATGCCCGTTTCGATTCGCTGGGTTGCGTATCTGGATCCCCTTTATCACTACATCGGGTTGCTTCGAAATATCATGCTGAAGGGCGGAGGACACGCGTTTGTCGTGACGCACATTCTCGCCCTTGGGCTGATGGCGCTCGTCAGCGTGGTCTGGAGCTTCAGACGCTTCCGGACTACGTTATGAGGTCGTGTAAACGTCAAACGAGGGCGGATTCTGCAGGTGCCGTTTGACCGTACACAGTTCAACGGCTTGAACGATGCTGTCTTTATACCTCTCGGGGAAGTCGCTCGGGAGCCGGATTTCGAGCGATAATTTCGTATAGAGATGTTTTTCGTCGTCGTAGGTGAAACGCTGGATCAGTTCGAGCCCGTCCGTTGATATATTGCGTTTTTTGCAGAAACTGAGTGCGAAAATCCCGGCGCAAGTTCCGAGTGAGGCGAGAAATAGGTCAAAAGGTGCCGGCGCGCTGCCGTCGCCCCCGCTCGAAACGGGCTGGTCGGTCAGGACGGTGTAGCCGTCGTATTCAGCGGTGACCTTTTTGTTTCCGGGAAACCGTATTCTCATTTCGTTTTCGTTCATGTCGCAATCCTTTCTTTAGCAAGACTATTCCAAGTAGGATGAAGGGGATACTGAAAAGCTGGCCGAAATTGACGGGAAGGAAGAGTTCCGAGGTGACTTGCGCTTCCTTGAGAAACTCGATCAGGAAGCGGAGCGTGAATACGCCGACGAGAAATGAACCGAACAGAAAGCCCGGGACTTCGTCAGAACGCCGTTTCCGGTAATGCCACGAGACAAAAAGAAAGACGAGCAGATAAGCCATCGCTTCATAGATTTGCGTGGGATGTCTCGGGACCGCATCAATGCGCGTGAAAACAAAAGCCCACGGCAAGTCAGTTGGTTTGCCGACAATCTCCGAGTTCATCAGATTTCCGAGGCGAACGAAGGCAGCACCGAGCGTTACGGGAATCGTGAGCCGATCGAGGAGCCAGAGATAGGATTTCTCGAAGGAGCGGCGGCGCTTAAATAAGTAAAGCGCGATCAGCACTCCGAGCACCGCGCCGTGACTCGCCAGCCCGCCTTCCCAGACTTTGAGGATGCGGACGGGATCCCGGAGGTAAATGCCGGGCTCATAAAACAGCGTGTGCCCCAGCCGGGCGCCGATGAGG
>Ga0208958_1001068_pt1 | contig 29066 bp, 34 predicted proteins | sample RifOxyB1_FD_184032 | JGI IMG/M metagenome (GOLD analysis project Ga0208958, IMG submission 184032) | Soil microbial communities from Rifle, Colorado - Rifle Oxygen_injection B1 (SPAdes) | ecosystem: Environmental > Terrestrial > Deep subsurface > Rock core/Sediment | place: Rifle, Colorado...
TATTGTTCGTGTTCTTGGACCTGGTAGTAGATCTGTAAACGGCGCAGCAGTCACGCCAGGTTATACAGCTGAAAGCCTTTGGGGCATTACCGCAGGTTCAGGTTCTGTTGGTGCCGTTCTTGCTCTTCTTGAAATAACTGGAAGTTCTGGTGTCAAAGTTACAGATCTTGGAAACGATACATTATTCCTTAGTGGTACTGGCACAAATGGTGGTGTTTTTGGTGTTGGTATTACTGCATCTTTCTTGACTGGTAGTTCAAATTATATTAAAAAGGTTCTTAATACAGATCCTACCAAATTTACCGAACAGGGATATTACGTTCGTGATGTATATGACTATGCTACCAAAGTATTGGCTGGTGGCAATGCTCTATTTTCTTCTGCCAGCTATGCAATAACAAATTTTCAAATTGGCTACAATTCTGGTTCAACGCCATGGGTAAAATCTCAAACTTTCAGTGCTGGCACAGAATATGATCTTTTTAAATTTCATACGCTGGGCCACGGTGAAGCAGAAAATGGAAGATTTAAAGTTTCTATTAAGAATATTAAGGTTTCCGCAGCTCCAAGTGTAAATGATTTTGGAAAATTTGATGTTGAAGTTCGTTTATTTGGCGATACAGACAAAAATGTCAGTGTTGTAGAATCGTTTCCAAATCTTTCTTTGGACAATACAGATACAAATTATATTCTTCGTGTCATTGGTGACAAATATTTGCAATATGATGCAGCCAGAGACAAGATGGTTGAGTATGGAAGCTATAGCAATGGCTCTAAGCTTATTCGTATTGAATTGACCACAGGTTCTTTCCCTGGTACAGCCTTACCCTGGGGATTTAGAGGTTTGGCAAAGCCAGCTCTTATGATTCTTTCAGGCACAGGGGCTACTGATACTGGAGTAAACGCTGATGTTACGAATGGTGTTGTGGCTTTACCGTATGTTGCAGATCTGAAGGATAAAGAAACACAAGCTGAAGCTCAAACGTACGTTTATTTTGGCATGGAAACTGTTCTTTCTGGTTCTGTTAAATCAAGATTTACATTATTGCCAACAATGACTGGATCTGATACAGACTTTACTTTAACGAATGTTTCTGGAAATTCTACGAGTACGGCACTCTATAATGCTTCAAATCCTGCTGCTTCGCAGAAGTCTCCTGGAGACACTACGTCTCATACGGTGCTTGCTTCGGATTTGGCAAAATTTACTATTCCTGTTGCGTTTGGTTTTGATGGCTTTGACAGGAGATTATCAAATCCTTTGGATAACGAAGCGCAGCTTGCAACAGTAACCCAGCTTGGTACACAAGCGTTGAGACAGGCTGTTGATATTATAAAGGATCCTGATTTTGTTGATATTAATCTATTGGCAATTCCTGGAATTTATAGTAGCAGAGTCGTAGACTACGCTATTACGAAGATTTCAGATAGATCAGACGCATTTTATGTTCCTGACGTGACTGGTTCTACGGTTACTGCTGTAGTTAATGAAGTACGCGGTCGTGGTTTTGATACAAATTATGCTGGCATGTATTATCCATCAATCAAAATTTTTGATGATGTTAATAAGGTAGCTAAAGTTGTTCCAGCATCTCTTGCTGCTATCGGTGCAATTGCTTTCAATGACCGTGTAGCTTACCCGTGGTTTGCTCCTGCTGGTTTGAATAGAGCTGGCCTTGGCAGAGACACAATTGGTTTTGATGTTCTCGGCGTTGAAGATCAACTTACACAGACAGAAAGAGACACTCTATATGATGCTAGAGTTAATCCAATTGCTAGATTCCCAGATGTGCCCCAGGGCGTAATTTGGGGACAAAAGACACTGCAATTGAAACCCTCGGCATTAGACAGAATTAATGTTCGTAGATTGCTCATTAGAGCTAAAAAGCTTATTGCATCTACGGTTAAATTCCTTGTATTTGAGCCTGGGAATGCAAATACGATGACAAGATTTAAACAGCTTGTCAATCCTATTCTTGCGGATATTCAGCAAAAGCAAGGTCTAGATAAGTTCCTTGTTGTGATGGATGAGAAGACAAGTCCTCCTGAATTGATTGATAGAAATCAACTAAAGGGAAAGATTTTTCTAATCCCAACAAGAACAGCAGAAGCCATTAGCATTGATTTTATAGTAAGCCGTTCGGGGGCTTCGTTTGAAGAATAGAATTCTTAATGATTTCAGGCATTTATAAGATAACCAACAATATAAACAACAAGGCTTATATTGGAAAATCTGGCGATATTGAAAATAGATGGTATTCTCATGTTGTTGAATTAAAAAATAATCGTCACGGGAATGAACATTTGCAAAATTCTTGGAATAAGCACAAAGAGAACAATTTTTTATTTGAAATACTTAAAGAAATAAATGACGACATACAATTAAAAATAGCTGAAATATGTTATATTTACTTGTATGATTCTGATTTATCAGATAAAGGATATAATAAAACTGTAGGTGGTGAAGATTTTGGTTATTGTTATTTATCAGACGAAACAAAGACAAAAAGAAATAAAGCTATTTCTCAAGCACTAAAAGGTCGTCAAATAAAAAATAGAATCACGACTGGTATGTTAGGAAAGAATCATTCAGAAAAAACAAAACAAAAAATTTCAGAAAACAGAAAAGGAATATTGGCTTGGAATAAAGGCTTAACAATTGCCGACAAAAGAGTAAAAAGCAATATAACAGAAAAATCAAAATCAACACAATTCAAAAAGGGTAATATTCCTTGGAATAAAAGAATTAATGTTCCTAATTAATAAAAGAATGTGTTTTATGATCTTGGAGGGTGACTCTCACGTCTGAAATTTTAGATATCCAACAAATGCTCGCAGATACATATGAACCAAAAAGAAAGTTCAGATGGATAATTGCAATCAACGGTATTGATGCATTTACAGCCAAAACAGCATCTCGCCCACAGCTTACTTTTGATGAAACTGTAATTGATTATATTAACCAAAAGCGTTACCTCTCTGGCAAAGGTACATGGGCACCTCTTAATTTGACACTATATGATCCTATCGTACCTAGTGCCGCGCAGAAAGTGATGGAATGGATCAGGTTGGATTGGGAAAATGTAACGGGACGTATGGGATATGCAGCTTTCTATAAGAAAACAATTAATTTAAAGCTTCTTGATCCTGTCGGTGCAGTAGTGGAAGATTTCGAATTACAGGGATGTTGGATCCAGGAAGCAAACTTCAATGATCTTGATTATGCCTCCAGCGATCCTGTTGAAATATCTCTCGTATTACGCTACGATCAGAGTATTTTAAACTTCTAATTTCTTTTTTCACGAAAAAGAATTGCTTTATCAAATCGTTGTGTTATTATAAATTATGGCGCAAGATCTTGTCGGTCAAGTATCTTGTCACAAAAAAGAGCATGAAACAAATAAAGATAGTGACTAATTATCGTATACAACAAGGAGAGCATTATTAATGTCTGATTCTATTTTTCAAAAAGCCACAGAGACAAAGCTAGAGAGCGTATCCAAGGAAGCAGGCTTCCAGGTACCAGTAGAGAATGTTACATTGCCAAGTAAAGGTCTCGTATATCCTATTGGTCATCCATTGAGCAATGAAGAAAGCCTAGAAATTAAATGTCTCACTGCAAAAGAAGAGGATATTTTGACATCCCGCGCGCTCATTAAAAATGGTACTGTCATTTCTCAGCTTTTGAAATCTTGTATATTGAATAAGTCGGTTGATCCTGATGATATGCTCGTCGGTGATCGAAATGCTATTCTCGTTGCAATAAGAATAACAGGCTATGGTTCTGACTATAAGGTAAAAATACAATGTCCAGCATGTTCGGAAGATTATGAAAATGAGTTTAATTTATCTCAATTAAAGGTTAAAACTTTATCATCTATGCCATTAAGACAAAATGAAAACCTATTTGAATATACATTGCCAGGATCTGGTCAAAATGTGCAGCTTAAATTGTTAACTGGACGTGATGAACTTGAAATTTCAAAAGTTGCCGAGAAAAAGAAAAAGCTCCAGACTCAAATTGATAATTCTGTTACCTCTAGACTCTTCTATTCGGTCATGGCAATTAATGGAGAAACAGATCGACAAAAGCTAAGCTACATAATTAATAACATGCGAGCAGGCGATTCTCGGGCGCTGAGACGCTATATTGATAAGGTTGAGCCTGGTGTGGAGATGAAACAAGAGGTTTCCTGCCCTCATTGTTCCGATCAGTCGGAGGTAAATATCCCACTTGGGATAAGCTTTTTTTGGCCTGACCTCGGTAACTAAACAAGATTTATTTCTTGAAGAGTGTTTTAATTACATGTATGCATTTCAGACAGGCGATCTTGAGAAGGTTATGGGTCTCCCTGTACCTTACAGAAAATGGCTTATAGAACGCTGGAATAAGCAAAAAGAGAAAGAACAAAAGGCAAATGGCCAATCTGACCCAAATCAGCCAATGTCGCAGTCAGAACGAATGAAGTTCATAAAAAAAGCTCAAGAAGTTCAGCCAAATAGCTTTATGCAGCCCATGAGAAACAAAAAATAAGGTTGCATTTTGTGGTTCCTTGTGTTATTCTTCTCCTGAAGGGAAGGATATATGCAAGATCTAGTCAGTCCAGAAGTAATGAATGCTCAGCTATCTGACCTCAAAAAGATAGTTTACGACCTAATTACTATATCTGGAGAACCAAAATCAGGGGTCACAAAGGAACAGCTTTCTTATGCACTCATGGAGCTTTCTAAAATTAGAGATTCTTTCAAAGAAATGGAAGCTGATAGAGTGAGCTTTAATAAAGAACTTGATGAACATTCTAAAAAGGTAGAGAATTTACGTAATGGCTCTAAGTATTTTTTGGATAAGTATGGAAAAGATTTTTATCCAAAATGGTATAAGAGCTTTTTAAAGCTTTAGGAGATTTTTACTTAATTGGCAATAGACAATGACGATCTTGAAGAATCTGGTGATTTAGCTTCTAAGCTTAAAGGTGTTCTTTCTGATATTGAAAATATAGTCTCTAGGACTAACGATCAATTTGCTGGTGGGCAAAGAAATCTCACCAACATGAATGCTGTTCTTGAAGAAGTCCTTGCGACATCCGAGGACTTGTCTAGAAGTTTTGTTAAAGCACGCGATCTTGAATCTGCGATGATAAAAAACTCTAGGATTTTTGAAAAAGTCCAAAGAGAAGCTTATAAATTTCTTGATCATCAAAACAAGCAAAGAATCGCTGACATAAAAAGGGTTGCGGAACTTGAAGGAAAATCTGGTGAAGATTTAAAGTTTGATCTTCTTCAACAGCAACAATTTCATAGAAACCTTGTAGAAATAGTAGAAAACGAATTAAAACTTACAAAGAAGAAAGCTGATCTGGCTCTATTAGAATCTATCAGAATTGGAAATATTAAGGATGCGATTGAGGATCTTGGTAACAAAATAAGAAACCCAGACAAGCTATTCTCTTCAATGCTCGGCACGGCTGGGCAGTTGCCATCTAAAGTTTTTGATGCTGCCAAAGGTTCAAAGAATCTTGGTGAGACTCTTTCTAAACTCACCGTTCCTGCATTAGATAAAATGGGTGGTTTTGCAAAAGTTCTTTTTAGTGCAAGTGGTTTTCTAATTGCTGGTGTAGCCTTAGCAACAGCAGCTCTAGTTGGTTTGTATGCTTTGTTTAAGAATTTTTGGGAATTTATGGATAAGAAGGTTATGCCTGCACAGGCTTCCTTTAATAAAGAAATAGGTTCATCATCTGAAAATTCTGCACGATTGAAAAACGAAATGACAGCTACGGGAGTTCAGTTTGAACTTCTTGGGAAATCTTTTGAGGAAGGTGCTCAATTTTCTACTGATTTTACGAAAGCATTAATGTCTACGTCCGCCGCGTCAAAAGAAGCACAGCAACTTGGCAAAGAGCTTGCTCTTGTTGTAGGATTAACGGCAGAAGAGTCTGGAAATCTTATTATGCAGTTCCAAAAACAAGGCAATAGTCTTGCAGATGTAAGAGATATGTTTGGAGAAGCAGAAAAAGGAGCTAAAGCTTATGGTCTTCCTGTGAATGATGTGTTGAGAGATTTAGGAAAATATCCTAACATTCTCGCTCGCTTTGGTACATCAAATAGGAAAGAATTTGCTAAATCTGCTGTTATTGCCAAAAGTTATGGCTTAGATATTGGAAAAATTAACGAAGCATTTGGTAAACAGCTTGATACATTTGAAGGTTCCGCCGATGCATCAGCAAAATTGAATGCTATATTTGGAACGACAATTAATTCGTTTGAGCTTATGTTAGAGACTAATCCAGAGAAACGCATGGAGATGCTCAGAAAACAATTGATTGCTCAAGGAAAAGAATGGAATAAGCTTAGTGTTTTTGAAAGGAATGTGATTACACAGACTCTCGGTGTTGACGAAGCTACGGCCTCGTTGGTTCTCTCATCAGACGAAGAAAGAAAGAAGCTTGAAAGAAAAGCCAACCAAAAAAAGAAAGAAATAAGAATTAACGAAGAATGGAATAAGAGCCTTACGACAATCAAATCAACGCTTATGGCTTGGGGAGTAGAGCTTGATAGGGTCATGAGAGCGGTGACTGGTCTTATATCTACAATTTTTGGATGGGATACTCCTGGGAAAAACATGCAAGAGCTAGCAAGCTCTTTGGTCAAAACTTTTCAAGACTTAACGACATGGCTTAATAATACGAACGAAAATTGGAGCAATTGGAAAGGATTAGATGGATACGGTAAAGCTTTAAAGGTTATTGTTGAGACTGTCCAAAATCTTTATAAAGCTTTTAAATTACTCAGCGGTATTACCATTTTTCAGGCACTATGGGATTTTGGAAAAGCTTTGTACAGTGGTGCTTCTTTCGGCGAAGCCCTTTCTTCGGCGAGTGCCAGAATCCAAGGTGATGTGCCATTTTTAAATGAACTTACGGGCAGCTCTTCTATGCCAGCCCCACCTGCACAAATTAAAAATACATCTACACCAACAGCAACACCACTGACAAGTGGTGGTGGATCATCTACTGCATCAACGCGCTCGGCAGGCGGTGCTTCTACTGGAAATATTATAAAGATTGAGCTTGCAGCCGTATATTTGGATGGTAAAAAGATTGGCGAAGCACAAGTCAAATATAGTAGGCAATAATACTTATCATCATGGCTACACTTTTAGAACTAGTAAATCAATTTATCGGAGACGTATTGGCAGGGAACATATATACAAACTTAAGACCATTCACCGATGCTTCTGTAACACCTTTACGTTCCATTGATGGCTTGGCTCATCCACACGATCATTCTAATGTAATTCCTGGTCCTGGTTCAGTGCCGCCAGTTAAAATGCATAGTCCGCCTCCACAAACGAGGAATGAAATTTATCAATTTGGCGTTGATAAACTCAACATCCCGCAACAAGTTGTCACTTCTCAACAGAAGGATGTTCTTTTAACTAGAGAACAAATTTATGCTCCCAACCTTCCGCCACCACCAACACCAGATGCTGGGCAAGAGAATATAACTAACGATCCAAAGTTTGCAAAAATGCAATCTTTTGATCCAACAATTCGATCAGAAAAATATTTACAAGATTTTGCTAATTCTCCATCTCCACCTGCGGGAAATACTTTGTCTAACGCAAAACAACTTATTTCTAACATCGGAGGAACGCCAATCTCTAAACCTACTGCTGGTGATATATTAGCAAGTGTCGGTCAGTCTCCGCTTAATCCAGAAGCACATAAAGATATAGTTAAAGCAGATCCTTCTTTTAGAAAAGGTCAATCCTTTGATCCAGTAAGGAGAAGTGATATTTATAGAATTACAGACAGAGACCAACAAATAAGATCTAACATCGGAGGAACGCCTGATTCTGTAGAAACTTTAGGAGACCTTAAAGCAAAACAAGGTTTACCTCCTTCTCCGTCGCTTAAGTTCAGAGGCCCAAGATCAGGTGATGTACCATCAGAAAGTTCTTTGTTTGCAAAACCACTCATACAGCCATCTAGAAATGATGTTTATAAAGATTTTGATTCTGCTGGAAATGCTTTACGACCAGACGGCAAACCTCCTGTTATGGCCCTAGATCAGATAACTTCTAAAACTGCTCGAAGTGATTTTGCTTCTGTGCAAGGTCAAATTGGAAAAGACTTTGCTAGCGCTCACAGGCTTGGCAATCTTTATGATGATGGCGATATTTCTATTGGAGCCCGTGGTGGTAGATATGGATTGTTTACTTCTCCTGTACCATCTGAGTTGAGAACATTTGACGTTGTTGCTGTTGCGCATTGGCTTAGAAATATTGGTAGAGAGTTTGGTGCGCTTCCAATACAAGACAATAATTTTGAGAACAAAGTACACAGACCAGCAGAAATGATTTCTAAGGGCGTTACATTTTTGGCAAGTCAATTTCTTTTGGCGTCTTTAAATCCAGGTGGTATAAGTCCGCTCGGCACAACAGAAAAAGGTCCTACCAATATGAGTCCTTTGAATGCTGTGTATAATCCATTGGCTATACCTACTGCTGCGTTACCTATATTAAGAGGCACCGACGTTACAGGAATTACAATTGGTGCGCTGACCACAGACTACAAAACAAGTCTTTTAGCGAGAATTCCACTTCAAGCTGATGTTCTTTCTTTGAAGGGCGAAACATCTTCTATGCCTGATTTGCCTGGCTTTCAAACACCAGAAACTGGCATAGATGCTCTTGATGCCGCGCTTGTTTCGGGTGTTGGTCCTTTGGATGCTGCATTTAGTCCTTTAGATGAAGAAAAAGGTTTTGTAGAAAAAGAATTTAGTGATCATGGTATTTATATGCCATTTATGTTTCAGGATCTTAGAGACACTCCAGAAAAGTTTTTATACTTTAGAGCATTTTTAAAAGATGGTCTTACTGAAACATTTACTCCTGATTGGCAAGTTGATAGGTATTATGGTCGCGTAGATCAAATACCAGTTTATAAGGGAACGATAAGAAATGTAAATGTTGCTTTTGATGTTGTCGCTTGGGATCCTAAAGATTTGCCAGTAATCTATAGAAAGCTAGACAAGCTTCAGTCTATGGTTTATCCACTTTACGATACGAAGGGATTTTTAAAAACTGGTCCCATTGTAAGAATGAGAATAGGAGACCTATTCGCTACGGGAAACAAGAAAGGCATTCCAGGGTATATCACATTCTTAGATTTTGCTTATGATGATGGAATCTGGAATATACAGGAAAATTTTAAGGTTCCAAGAAAAATTTCTGTATCTTTGAGCTATACTATTATCCACGATGGCAACCCTGGCATATATCCATTTTCTGGTCAATTGCTTTCAGATGACACCGAAAATCCAACAGGACCAACAACATTTGGGGCAGCGAAATTTGTTACGCAAGCAGAAAGCAGAGACACTACAATTTCTGTATCAAAAGCTGAAATAAGGAAAATTTTTGATCAAGTCAAAAATAAGACTGGTATATAATCATGGCATTCAGCAGATATCGCAACCTTAACATTTTAGAAGGAAAGTTTTATGAAACAAGCACATTTCCTTCAAAAGAAAAATTGGATGCTATTTCCACATTTCAAATAAGAATTGCAAATTTTGACAGGTTGGATAATTTAGCATTTAAGCATCTTGGCTCTGGTGAATACTGGTGGGTCATAGCACTCCTAAATAATATTGATTGGGCATATAAGTTTGAAGAAGGACAAGTCTTGAGAATTCCCGTTGATGTTCAGGATGTTTTGAAACTATTTTAAATGACTGCTATAAATTATTTTTATATTGCCAAAGATTCAACCGATAAGGCTCCTGATACGAAGGTCAATGAAATTAAACCACTCCTTAACGATAGGAAGCTATTTAATCCTATTTTTAATTTTGAATCTTCTTTTGTTTCCGATCTCCAATCTGTATCTGCTATAGATCTAGCTTCTTCAGAACCTTTTATATCTCTCAAAACAATGAAATTAGATGGTGGCGTATTGCAAGATATGAATGTGTCATTCTTTCACAAACCATTGGATATGTCAAAAATTAATAGTGGAGAAAGATATTCTGATAGGACGCAAATGTCACTAAAAGAAATTGAAATATCTACTGATTTAGCAAGCGGATATCTTTATTATACGAATGTAAAAATAAGAATAAAAATTCATAAGCCAGACGTACTTGTCAATAGTTCTCTTATGAGCTTTTTATTTCCTTCTGCTCCAATGCTTTTGGAGTATGGATGGAATTCTCCGAATACTTTTTTAAATCAAAAAGAAAAACTTTTATTTTCTGTCAAGACATACGATATCTCTTATGACGAAACAGGACAAATTGATTTAAGCGTTGAAGGTATGGCATTTAATGATAAATTTTCTAATGTTTATATAGGAGACCTAGGCGATGAAGTTAGCAATAGCACAACTTCAGGAAATCAGTTTGATGGAATTTTCACAACCTACAAACAGATTAAGACATACGAATCCTATATTAATGAAGTTCAACAAAGACACGATTCTAATACAAATGATCCAGAAATAAAAAAACAATATATTATAGATTTTAATAATATTGAAAAACAAGTTCGTGGCAAAATTTCCAAGAATTTTTCAGAAAGATCTGAACATCTTTCTGATCGTCGTTTAATAAAAAAAATTGCCTTTTCTAGTAAGCGCGGTCGTCACAAAATAGATTGTATTCCGTTTCATGATTTGTTTAGCACGCTATGCCACGATACATTGCAGGCTTTAGGCAAAATTATGCCAGATGTTAGCAAACTAAGAGTCATATACGGGAACTTTAACGAAAAGACTCCAAAAATACAAGGAGTCACTAGCAAATCTATTGCTGAGTTTCCCATTAATTTGAATGATTTTAGAGCCAAAATAGAAAACTACAGAGATAAAGGAAAGATTGTCATTACCATATCTGATCTTTTAAATACAATTATTTCTAACTTTATAGAAAATAAAGAATATTGGAATGCAGCTCACCCTATTGGAGACGAATTTAACATGCCAGATATAGCAATTAATTTTTCTAACAATGGGGACACAATTGACTTGTCTATCATAGATACAAAGTTTGGTATTCCTCCAACAATTTCAAGAGTTCCAAAAGGAAAAACTTCTTATGATGCATTTAAGTCTGCTGTGTTAAATGGCTTAACTGTGCCAGTGGTCACTCTTGGCCACGCTAATTCATTTATTAAAAACATTTCATTATCTCAAATTAGTGATGCATACATGAAGGCAGCCTTAATAGAAAGAATGAGCAGGGATAGAATTATCGGTCCTCGTTCAACAATAGCTCCAGGACAAGCTCTAGATGAAGTTCCTGTTACTCCGTTGACTCTTCCTCTGAAGGGCGCAGGAAATTTGTTAGGTCATCCTGGATGGAAACCGTTTAGAGTTTTCTTTTTAGAGGCTGGCATATTTATGATAGATGGTCTTTACAAAATTACAAAAGTTGTTCATAGACTTAGTGCAGAGGGTTTTAATACTAATATAGAATTTATGTGGCACTAAGTTGTGATATACTATCTGTGTGAGCACAGAATTTGTTAATTCTCTAAAAGATAAGTTTTTCAGTATCAGACAAACAGATGAATTAGTTTGTTTTGACTTTTTTAACTCTTATCCATTTTTAGACAAGAACAAAATCATATATGACGTTAAAACTTTATATGATTTGGCGGGCTACGAAACAGATGATTTAGTTCCCTTGGCCGAAAAGGTCCTTGGCAGATCTAGGATTGCTAATTATATTTTGCTTTCTAAAAAAATGAATGCTTATTTAAAGAGCTATAAGGATTCAAAAATAGATTATAGTAAATTTTCTATAGAAAGATTGCTACCAAAAGATCTTTATGAAAAAATTTGTTCTGAAAGATCAGCCATTCTCTATGAACTTTATCAAAAGAGTGAAGAGAAAGAGTTCTATAAAACTTTTTTTTCTGTTTTAAAGTGTCTTTTTGAAATATCTAGTAGCCCACTTTATATAGATTTAAATTCAATCAAAGAGGATAATTCTCGCTTTTCTAGTTTGATTAGATTATTAGCAAAGAACGATCAACTTTTTCTTCATTTTAGTGCCGTAGGAGCAAAAACAGGTAGACTTTCTTTTAAGAAGGGAACAGTTAGCATATATCATTTACCAAAAGAATTAAGAAAATGTATTGTAGCTCCTAAAGATTATCAAATTGTGCAATTTGACTTTAAAAGCTTTCAGCCTAGATTGGCAATTTTTTGTACGGACGATAAAGACTTTAGAAATAAATTTGTGGATGTTGAAGATATTTATTCTGTATTTCCTGGCGAGCGAGAAAAAAACAAGATAGAATTTTTGTCTTGGATGTTCGCTAAAAAGAGGAAACATCCAATATTTGATGATGTCGCAGGCGCTATTTTGTTTTTCAGAAAAAAATTGCTTTCGGTTAAGCATAATGACAAATTAGTTAACAAGTTTGGCAGAACTCTCCATTGTGGCAACGAGGAAGAAAATATAGTATTTCAGAATTATATTACCTCAAACGAGGTTGATGCTATACTAACATTGATGGTTTCAATCCATCAGAGCTTAAAAGATAGGAAGTCTAGAATATTGCTTCCTTTTCATGATTGTATCATTTTTTACATACATGATTCCGAAATGGCACTTATAAAAGAAATTAAAAATATTATGGAAACAAAACACAAGGATTTATTTGGTTCTAGTTTTCCTGTTACTGTCAAAATAGGACAAAATTTTGGGAATATGAAAACATTTAAGGAGCTTTCATGAAAAAGAGTTTGCTATTATTGGTGCTTTTGTGTGGCTGCGCAGGTTCAAAGCCCGCTACCGCAGACACAAAATCTTCTGTAAATATTATTTTATCTTCAGATAGTAAGACTCGTGCTATTATAAATGATAATCTTCCTTTGAGGTGTGCTTTTATAAAGGAATGGGATGTAAGTACTATCAGAGATGACAAGAGAAAAGAGGGATGTTGGTGTATGTATCCTCCTTTTGTTGGTCCTAGTTCTGGACTTTTAATAACATTTAGATACATGGAAGATAATTTTTGTACAGGAGAAGAAAAAAAATTACCTGAAAAGTCTGACGAGGAGATGAAGCTTTAAATGGTTGGAAATAAACAACTTTATAAGCATTGGGATAAGCCTTCCTTGGAACGCCAAGTGCTTGATATTAAACAACAATTTGAAAAAAATATAGTTGAAAATAGCCCAGCTGAAACACTAATTATACCAACAGAAATTGTTGTAGAAAAAGTTTTACCAGAACCAGTCGAACAGGTTATAATAACTAAGCCTCGCAAGCCGACTAGAAAAAAAGATAGTAAAATATTAAAAAACAACAAAAACAAATTAAAAAACACTTAAGGAGATTAAAAACATTATGGCATTAGACACACAAAAATTAAAAGAAAAATTAGATTTACTAAAAAATCCAAAAAATAGAAACCAAAAGGGCGAAAGAAAACAGTGGCCAACAGAAAAACCAAAAGCTGGAGATTCTAGAAAGGTTCGTCTTATTCAAAATCCATACAGCGAAGATCCGTTTGTAGAGCTATGGTTTCATTATGGCATAGGAGAAGGATCAGGTATTCTTTGCCCTCGCATGAATTCTGGCAAAACATGTCCAGTTTGTGAATTTGGTTATTCTCTATATCAAAGCGGCGACAAAGAAACATCAAAACAGATGTTTGCTAGACAGAGAATTTATGCTGTCGTTGTTGACAGAGCCGACGCCGAGATGACGCCAAGATATTGGGGGTTCGGAAAAGAGGTTTATCAAGAGCTTATAGAGAAACTTCTTAATGAACAATATTCTGCATATCTAGATCCAGTCAACGGTCTTGATGTAGAAGTAAAATGGGAAAAAAGAGGCGATTCAGCTTGGCTTAGAACAAAGCTTGAATTTGATAGAAAAGAGAGCAAGCTAGCTGATAGTAACAAAGTAAAAGAAATTATTAAAGCAATCCCAAGAATTGAAGATATTTTTAAACCACTAACTAATCAAGAAATTCACGAGAGACTTAATGCGTGGCTCCACGTTACAGAAAAAGATGCCAAAGAGGTTGTAAAGTCAAATGGTAATGGTAGCAGCAAGACCGCTCCTGCACCTGCTGATGAGGCAGATTCTGTAGCGACAACAGCCAACATAGAAGATCTTGATAAGGCGTTTGAACAAGCTCTAAAGGGGTAATTTGTAAATATTCATAAGAACCAGTCCCAAAGAATAAATCTAGGGACTGGTTTTTTATTACTTAGGAGAATTATTTATTTATGTCAAAGAAAGCAAAAGCAGAAGAGCACGATGAAGTTTTTGAATATTTTAAGAAAGAATTGGATGCTGATGAAATTGATAAAGTAGAAAGTTTTATTTCTACTGGTTCTACGCTATTAGATTATGCTATTGCAAACAAACCAAACGGTGGTGTTCCTGTCGGTCGTATTACAGAAATTGCAGGCGGCGAAGCTTCTGGGAAAAGTTTACTTGCTTATCATATTATGGCGAATACTCAAAAACGAGGTGGTATTGCCGTTTATATTGACACAGAAAGAGCGGTCAATAATGAATTTTTGAGGAGAATGGGAGTTGATACAACTCCTGGAAAATTTATCAAACCCAAAAAAACTCCTGGGTCAATTGAGGAAGTTTTTGAATATATTGAAAAAGTTGTTATGCACACAAGGCTCAAGTTTCCAGAAAAGAATAGATTAGTAACCGTTACGTGGGACAGCGTAGCCGCGACTCCAGGCAAAGAGGAGTTGGAAGTTGCCTACATAGATACTCCAAGAATGGGTGCAGAAGCACGCGCAATGAGCCGTTCGTTACGTAAAACTATGGACGCAATGGATGCTGGATATGTTACTCTTGTATGTATTAACCAACTTCGTGAAAAGATAGGGATTTCTTGGGGAGATTCAGATACGACACCTCACGGTAAAGCTCTTCCGTTTTATGCTTCTGTTCGTATAAAATTGAAATCAATTGGACAGATAAAAGTGAAAGATGGAAAAGCGGATATGACTGTTGGCGTTTCTACTAGGGCGAAAGTATATAAAAACAAAGTTGGACCAAATTGGAGAGAAGTAGAATTTCCTTTAATGTATGATTTTGGTGTTGCTGATGAAGTTAGTTGGCTTGAATTTATGAAGAAACTTGAATTTGTTAAAGTTAGCGGTGCTTGGTCTGTTCTTAATGTGAATGGCACGGAGCATTCTTTCCAGGGCTCATCTGGATGGAAAGAACTCCTCAAAAAGGAAGACGTTAAGAAGTTTGTTTTGGATGCAATAGAAACAAAGATGGTCAGAAAATTTGACAGAAAACCAGATGAATTAGATATAGATGCTGAATCTCTTTTAGAAGTTGAACAGTTAAAAAGTGATTTAGAAAAAAGAGATAAAATTGTATGATTGAAATTGGTTCATTAATTTCTTTTAGTTACCCTGCGGTCCACCTTCAAGGGACGAGAGCACACGATAAGTATCCGAAATTATTGGTTCTTCACCACAATTGGGGAGGTCTCGTACATGGCTTGAACTTCAATTATTTAACAAATGAAGAAATTAATACAGTAAGAATGATCCTTGATCCATCGTTTGAAATGAATTATCGTGAATCAATGACAAAAAAGAGTCCAGAAGCTGTTGCTGAATTTGATCGTATTATGCAAGGTGCAGCTAACGCAAATATAACTTCTCCTAGTGATTTTTATGTAAGAGTTGTCCGACCATTTATTATTACGAGAGGTTGGGATCCCTATAGATTGTATAGACCAGAAAAAATGACAAACATACGCATTATTCAAAAAAGGCAACATTTAGAGGGCCAGCCTCAAGGAATATTCCAAAAATTTATACAGAAGTTCCAAGGTATGCGTGGACCAAGGCTTCCAAGATTCCGTAGACCAGGTGATTTTCCAGTACGTACACAACAAAATGATACTCCAACAAAATCGCTTCCACAAGGCCCTGGTGCTTTGCCTGGTACGAGGGATGATGGGAAAAAGTAATGAAAGACTTAAAAGCATATTTTGAATATTTTCTTCATTTAACGGATAGTGTCAAAAAAGGAAAACTAACCGTTGAAGAAGCTAAGGAAGCTATAAAAAAGAATGTAAGTTCTGAAGATTTGTTAAAATTGCGTGAAATGTGTGACGAAGAGCTGGGAGATACACAAAAATAATGAATTTTTAAGGATTTTATAATGTTTGAAATAATTCCAAATGAAGAATTTGTTAAAAGAAATTACGATAAGACAGTTGAATTAATCAAGAAGACATATAAGGTAGAGAACGAAAAAGTTTTTTTACCACCATTGCTCCGTATGATAAGTGAACTTGGTATGCGTTATGCATTATGTCCAGCTTCATCTCACAGAGATTATTACTCTGCATTCCCTGGTGGCCTTTGTTATCATAATCTTCATGTCCTTCAATGGCTGATAAAGTTTTCTTCTTTAATGGCACCTGACAAATATTCAAAAGAAACATTGCTCAAGATTTCAATTCTTCACGATATTGGAAAAATTGGAGATATGAAAAATGATTTGTACTTGCCAACAAAAGAAGATTGGAAAATAAAAAACGGAACATATTACGATATAAATCCTGATATAAATTTTATGCGTATCCAGCAACGATCTTTACATTTGGCAAATCAATATGGGATCCCCTTGACAGAAGAAGAATATCTTGCTATACTGTTGTCTGAAGGGCAGAATGACGATACGAATGCTTCCTATAAATATAGAGAACCTGATTTAGCGACCATACTTCATTATGCAAACGATTGGTGTCAAAGAATAGAAAAGCAAACTAAAGTCACTTGGCCATGATGAAAATTCTTCTTGTTGATGGCGCTAATAATTTTATCAGGAATTATTGTGCTGTACCAAGTCTAACTTCTAATGGAGAGTCTAATGGTGGAGTAACTGGATTTCTAAAGAGTCTTGGTTATTTTATACGAATTATACAGCCAGACAAAGTTTTTATTTGTTGGGAGGGTGTAGGTGGTAGCCAAAAAAGAAGAGCGATTGTAAAAGAGTACAAGAACGGAAAAAAATTAACAAGATTGAACAGAAATTATGAGCATGAATTGACAAACCCAGAAGACAATAAGGCCGAACAACATCAACGCTTGAATCAATACTTAGATGATTTACCGATTGTGCAGATTTCTGTTGACAATACGGAGGCAGATGATATAATTGCATACCTAACCAAACTGTATGCAAAAGAAAGGAAAGTTATCGCATCTAGCGATAAAGACTTTATTCAGCTTCTTGACGAAAATACAGTAATTTTTAGCCCAACAAAAAAAGTGTTTATGAATAATAAAGACGTTTTAGAAACGTACAATATTCATCCAATAAATTTTGCATTAGCTAGAGCAATTGTTGGAGACGTTAGTGATAATCTTTTGGGCATCCGTGGCATTGGAATGAAAAATGTTGTAAAGTATTTTTCTTTTTTAGGAAATAATGAAAAAATTGAATTGAATTACCTGTTTGAGTGCTGCGAAAAAAATGGAGAAAAATATGACAGGTTTATACAAAATCGGGATATAATTATAAACAATCTTAAGGTCATGGAACTCAACAATACTTTGATTGGGTTTTCTAGCATACAAAAAATACATGATGCGCTAGAAAAACCATTGCATTTTAATGCTACATCGTTTAGAATTAAGTTATACGAGGATGGTATATCGTCCATAGGAGAAAATTACTTGCATTTTTTTAGAGTGCTAGAAGCCAAAGAAAGAGAGGTAAATCTTGGAAACTAGATTTCAAAATGACAAACACCTTGAAGAGTGTCTTGTCCAAGCTTTGATTGTGGATCGTCCTTTTGCAGAACAGATGACCGACATCCTAAATGTTGAATATTTTAACCTTGAATATTTGAAGGTTGTTGCAAAGCTTTTTTTTGATTATTATATAAAATACAAGACATTTCCTTCATATATGCTTCTTGGTACGCTTGTAAAAAACGAAGTATCAGATGGTGCCCTGAAGGACCAAATTAAAGCTTATTTTCTTAAGATTCATAGAGAACCTCTTAATGGTGATATGCAGTATGTTAAGGAATATGCACTTGACTTCTGTCGCAAAAGAAGCCTTGCATTGGCCCTAGAAGCCTCGCTATCATTAATTGAAGAGAAAAAGTATGAGCAAGTCGCGCAGGAAATTAAAAAAGCACTACAAGCTGGCAGCGAGCGCGACATAGGAACGACTTACCAAGAGAACTTTGAAAACAGGATGAAAGAAGAGGTTTATAATCCAGTTCCAACCCCCTGGCCAGAAATCAACAAAATTACAAAAGGTGGACCAGGCGGTGGGAAAGTGTGCGTTATTGCTGCTAGTACTGGTGTCGGCAAATCACACACTCTTGTGGATATCGGTGCATATCTTTCTATGGATGGGTATAATGTTGTTCATATTACTCTTGAAGATTCAAAGATTGAAACAGAAAAAAGATATGATGCTAGAATTAGTGGTATTTGTCTTGATAATTTGTCACAAAACAAAGACTTTGTTGAAAAGCAAATTCATGAAAAAGTTACAGGAAAGCTTATTGTTAAATCATATCCAGCAGGTACTGCCTCTGTGCTTACATTAAGAAACTATTATAACAATCTTGTTCTTAGAGATATGAAACCAGACGTTATGGTTGTTGACTATGCTGAGCTTTTGAAATCGTCTGATCATAGTGACACCAAAAGATTTAATGTAGAAGCAATATTTAAAGATCTTGTTGCTCTTGCTCAAGAGCTTAACATTCCTATTTGGACCGCCGCTCAATCAAACAGAGAAGGTCTTGATGTAGAGGTTCTTACTCTCAAACATATTTCTGAATGTTTTGCTATCGCAATGATTGTTCATCTTTTTATTACAATTAACAGAGATAAAGCTGGTCCAACTCCAGAACTTGGGAACATGTTTGTTGCTAAAAGCAAAATTGGAAAAGATGGAATTAAGTTTCCTATGATGATTAATACGAGCATTTCTAAGTTAGAAATATTGCCATCAGATAATGATATCGGCAGCGGTGGCGATGAAGATGAATCAGACCACATGAGCAGGCTTAGAGAAAAATTTAAAAAGTTTAAACAATCTTTTTCGTCTACACAGCTAAACTAAAGGGAGAATTTATAAATAAGATGGAATTGTCTAGTGCTGTTTTGTCTGATGTAATTGTTTATACTAAATATTCAAAATATATTCCAGAACTAAGAAGAAGAGAAACATGGGATGAAATTGTTACAAGAAACATGCTTATGCATTTGAAAAAATATCCATCGCTTGCAGAGGATATTGGAAAAGCATATGATTTAGTTTATCAGAAGAAGGTTCTCCCATCAATGAGATCGTTACAATTCGGCGGTCGCGCAATTGAAGTAAACAATTCAAGAATTTTTAATTGTTCTTATCTTCCTATAGATGATTATTTTGCTTTTCCTGAAATTATGTTTCTTTTACTCGGCGGTACAGGTGTAGGTTATAGCGTGCAGGCTCATCATGTAGAAAAGCTTCCTGTCATAAAAAAGCCCACAAAAACAAAACGTAGACACCTCATTCAAGATTCAATTGAGGGCTGGGCTGATGCGTGTAAAGTCTTGATGAAAGCATATTTTTTTGGTTTGTCAAGTCCTGAGTTTGATTATTCAATTATCAGACCAAAGGGATCTCCATTGAAGACCGCAGGCGGTAAAGCTCCTGGCCCCGATCCTCTTCATATGTGTTTGGAAAACGTTCGTCAAATTCTTCATGCAAAAGATTCAGGTGATCAATTAAGCCCATTAGAAGTTCATGATATTATTTGTTATTTAAGTGATGCAGTTTTGGCAGGCGGGATAAGAAGATCAGCATTAATATCTTTGTTTTCTTTAGATGATGAAGAAATGTTAATGTGCAAACAAGGTGATTGGTACAAGACATCTCCACAAAGGGCGAGGGCTAACAATTCTGCTGTTGTTCTGAGACACAGAATTAAAAAGAGTGAATTTTTTGATTTATGGAAAAAAATAGAAGAAAGTGGTTTTGGTGAGCCTGGAATATTTTTAAGCAATAATTCTGAAGTTGGAAGTAATCCTTGTATGGAAATTTCCCTGAAAGCAAATCAATTTTGTAATTTAACAAGTATTAATGCTTCAAACATAAAATCACAAAAAGATCTAAACGAAAGAGCCAGAGTAGCTTCTTTTATCGGTACACTTCAAGCAGGTTACACAAACTTTCATTATCTTAGAGATATATGGAAAAAAACAACCGAAAAAGAAAGTCTTCTTGGTGTTAGCATGACAGGAATAGCCAGTGGAGATGTTTTAGAGTTTGATATGCACGACGCAGCAGAAATTGTTAAACAAGAAAATGAAAGAATAGCAAAATTAATTGGCATCAATAAAGCCGCGAGAACAACAGCAGTGAAACCAGAAGGTACATCTTCTCTTGTTCTTGGTACTTCATCTGGAGTCCATGCTTGGCATTCTCCATATTACATAAGAAGACTTAGAATTTTAAAGAATGAATCAATTTATTCTTATCTCAAATTGAAGATTCCAGAATTAGTAGAAGATGATTTTGTAGATAAAAATAATGCTGTTGTTTCAATACCAATCAAAGCACCAGATAGAGCTGTTTTTAGAGATGAACCTGCTTTATCTTTATTGGAAAGAGTAAAGAAAGTATCTGTAGAGTGGGTAAAAAATGGTCACCGCAAAGGAGACAACACACATAATGTAAGTTGCACAGTTTCCATAAGAAATGAAAAAGAGTGGGAAGATGTTGGTGAATGGATGTGGGAAAATAGAAGCGTATATAATGGATTGAGTGTATTGCCTTATGATGGTGGATCTTACAAACAAATGCCTTTCCAAGAGATTACCAAAGAACAATATGAAAAATTGTTAAATTATGTCCAAAAAATTGATTTGTCGGAAGTTCAAGAAGATGAAGACAATACAACATTAAAAGAAAGTGTAGCCTGTGGTGGTGGAGTTTGTGAAGTTCTTTAATGTGCATGAATGCAAAAATATTATGATATATTTGGTGTGCAATCTAACGCCACTCAAGAAGAAATAAAGAAATCTTATAGGGCTCTTGCTAAAGAATATCACCCTGACAAAGGCGGGGATGAAGAAAAATTTAAACAGATTACAGAAGCCTATGAAATTCTTTCTGGAAAAAGACACCCGCCCAAAGATTATAATGCACCCCATTCAGGTTTTGGTGGTTTTGATATAAACGAAATACTTAAAAATTTTAATTTTGGGTTTGGGAGAGGAGATTTTAGACCACAAGAAAACAGGCCGCCAGAAGAGAAAGATATCGTTTTTGGTCTTAAAATAAGCTTAGAAGACATAAAAAAAGGAAAAGATTTTAATATACAATATGATAAATCTGTTCCTTGCGTAAGGTGTAATGGTATAGGTGGATCTTCTAAAAATGTATGCGCCAAATGTAAGGGAGAGGGCGTAATTAGAAATATAGCCAAACAAGGGAATATGATATCAGTATCAACTTCTACTTGTAATGCGTGCAACGGAAGTGGTATAATGGTAAAAGATCCTTGCACAGAATGTTCGTCAAGAGGATATAATATAAAGGCAGAAAATTTAAAATTTGAAGTTAAGGAGAAGAAGTAAATGGGATTATTTGATACAGTATATATTGATCCAAGGATATTGGAGGACAATAAAATTCATTGTCCAAAATGTAATTCTATGACATTAAAGTCTTTTCAAACAAAAGATTTTGACAATGCAATGGAATCCTATTATTTTGGTTATGATGATAACAAGGTTGCAAGACTCTACAAGCTTGATCCTCCTTCTGATAAAAGATTTTGGCATACATATACTCCAGAAGAAATTCAGAAGATGAGAGATAAAGAAAAGGGTGAGAATGGCTCTTTTCTGAGGTCTCTTAATGATATGTGGATTGAAAATGGTGGTCATTGGGTAGAAGAAGCTCATCTTCCAAAGAATAGAAGGAAAAGAAACATGGGAGAACTTCCACATCAAATTTGTTCTTTTTATGAAATTTGTAATTCGTGCCATTCAGAAAAATATGATCCAAAAACATGGATTGAAATACAAGTCAAATTTACAGACGGAGTAGCTGTATCTATAAAACAATCCGAAAGGGATGAATAATGGATGTTTCTAAAGCTGCTTTTGTTAGTCATTCCTCCTGTTTAGATGGTAGCACTTGCGCGGTTTTGTTTTTAGCTGCTGGGGGGATGAGAAAAAATATACATTTCTCTAGTCCAAACCATAGAGATGTTGACGAAATTGTTTCTGATCTCCTAGAAACGTGGCCTGGGTTAATTATATTGGCCGATATTTCTATTTCTCTTGAACTAGCTAAGAAAGTTGGTAGAAGTGATGTTGTCTTACTTGATCATCACAAGAGTGCCATTCCTCTTAAGGAATTTCCTTGGTGTGAAATTGATGTAGAAAATACTCGTTGTGGATCAAAGATGTTGTTTGATTGGTTAATAAACAACTATACTTGTATGTCCTTAGTTCCATATAAAAATCTTGTGACTCTCGTAAACGATAATGATCTTTGGATTAAAGCATATAACGAATCTGGTAATCTTGCTTTGTTTCACGAAGTCCTTGGACAAGATCTTTTTATTGATCGTTTTTTGAAACGTCCAGAACCAACTCTTGATACGATGGAGCAATATGCCTTGAATCTTGCAATTACCAAAGATAAATATGTTGAATACAAAAAGAAAAATGTTCAAATTGTAGAAAAAGAGATTAATGGGAACAAGGTAAGGCTTGGTTTTGTTGCTGCTGGGACACATCAGAGTGTTCTTGGAAATGAAATATGCGAAGATCCAGAATTAAATGTTGATATAGCAGTACTTGTTGGTTCTTCTATTTCTTTGAGAGGCAAACATAATTGTCCCGTTGATTTATCGGCACTCGCTAAGTTAAATAGGGGTGGCGGCCATCGCGCCGCTGCGGGGTGTTCTTTAGATGGTATGCTTGGAAAGAGCCTTGTAGAATATGTTATTGATAACTTGAAGCTACAGCAACAATAGTTATACATGTGGACAAGTATTATCAAACTTTAGGTGTCCATTCAGGTGCCTCAAAAGATGAAATTAAGAAAGCCTACAGAAAATTAGCTACCAAACACCATCCCGATCGCGGCGGCAATGCTGAAGCTTTTAAAGAAATTAGCAAGGCATATGAACTGCTTATTGGCAAGAGACAGCTTTCTAGGGCCGAGAAACGCGAGCAAGAAAAGTCCAAGACACCCATTCAGCCATCATGTTATGATCAGTACAGATATGAACCCCCCAAAAAATACACTCCACCTCCTCCACGACGACCAAAGTACATAGAATATGAATATGACAAATATGACAAATGTGATGATTGCGACGGGCAAGGGAAGCTAATAAAATATTGTGATTTATGTCACGGTACAGGAAATGTTGTTCAAGGTGGCAGAGATAATGAAGTAATTTTAAAAAAGTGTAAAAGTTGTAATTTTAAAGGTTACAATGTTATATTTATCTGTAATAGCTGTAATGGCCGTGGTTCAAAATTCGTGGGAAAATTTAAATCAGGATACTGGAAATGAAAATCCGTATTGGTTTTTCCACCACTGACAAATTGCTGTCAAGAGGGATCAGACTTTTTACTAAGTCAGATCTATCACATACCTATATACGTGTAGATGATACATTTCTAAAAGCTCCACTCATTATTCACTCTGACTTCTCTGGTGCTGTTATTCAACACGCAAAAGCATTTGATCTAGAAAATAAAATCATACAAGAGTACGAGATAGATGATTCTAGATTAGACGACGCATTGGGAGAGAATCTGTGGTGGCTCCTTGGGAAGAAGTATGATTGGGGCAAGATATTTAATCATGCGCTATTCATTATTCTAAGAAGGTGGATTGTTAGGAAAATAAAGAACCCAACAGTCAATCCAAGAAAGCTTCTGTGTGTGGATTTTTTACTCTATATTCTCAATGCCGCTGGCATTACTAATCTTCCAATAGGACATCTTACACCAAAAGATCTTTACGATTGGTGCGAGGCTAATTGGGAACGGCTCGGTTGGAAAAAGATATTAAACCAACATGTATAATGAAAAAATTATTTCCATTCATTTTATTTTCTCTTATTTTGCATGTGATGAGTTTTTTTTTGTTAAATAAAATAAATCATAGAAATATCCCAAGTAAACCATTGTTAGTAAAAATTATACAATTAAAAGAAAAAGATGAAGTATCTAATAAAAAAGTTATTTCTTTGCCGAAGCCAAACAATAAAAAACCAAAAGATTCTCAACATTTTAGTGAATCAGATAATTCAACCTCAAAAGAAACAATAAATAAAGAAAACACAACCAACGATGACAAACCCACAGGCCAGAACAACCTTAAAGAATTGGACAATGGAAAGTATAAAGGTATAAATTTATTTCCTCAAGATGCTATTAATTACGGTGCATCTCTAGGTGATGGAGGAGATAGCCAGGACATAGAAGGTCTTGAGATAGGAGGGCAAACAACTCTAAATTCAAAAGCATATAAGTATGCTTATTTTTTTAACAGAATCAGAGATACGGTTGTACAATTTTGGAAACCTATTCCTGAAATTGATGCAGGAGATCCTTACAGAAATAAGTATTTTTATAAAAATAGAAAAACTGTTTTGCGCGTGACTCTTAGCGCGGAAGGTGATATAATTGATATATATGTGTCAAAATCTAGCGAAGTTGACTTTTTGGATGATTTGGCTTTAGATTCAATGAAACGTTGCGTGCAGTTTCCAAATCCTCCAAAGGGACTGGTAAAGGATGGAACTATAATATTTACATTTGGTTTTATTGTAACAAAGGATTAAAAATGAGAACATATAAAGAAGTTGAAAGAACCGTTAAAGAAGCTATGTTAAAAGAAATTTTCTGTGATAAGTGTGGCGATAGTATGGGATCATTAGAATATTCTATTAATGGTTGTAAATTTGTTATGGATTTTGGATATGGATCGCAGCATGATAATGAAATTTATGAAATAGAATTATGTGACAATTGTAGTAATTGGTTGTTTGACCAACTGAAAACAAAGAAAGAAATATAAGATTATAAGATGGAAAAAAAAAAGATTATAAAGGAATCTATATTTGGTTCTTACGAGGATCAAAAAAAGAAAGCATCTTGTGAACACGAATGGGAAGAAAAAAAAGGAATAATCTTTGATTGGATAGAGGTTTCTTTTAGATGTTTAAAGTGTGGGACACATAAATGAAAAATTATATTACAAAGATTCTGTATTTTTTGCTTGGCGCAGCTATTGCATGTGTAGCTTATAGCTATTATGATTTATATAGGCTTAAAAAATTTGAATCAACCATTATGCAAAAATGCAAGGATGTATGCACACATATTTGTATGCCCAACACAAAAGGAGATAGTTTATGAGCTTTGTTGAAGAGTGGAATAAGCTTGAAGAAGAGGTTTATGAAACAGCAAAACAAAAAGGTTGGTGGGAAGATAACAGAAACGATGGTGAGTTGCTTGCATTAATCCATTCAGAGGTGTCGGAGTGTCTTGAGGCTTTGCGCCACGGGAATCCTCCTGATGATAAGATTCCTGCTTATAGCGGTGCAGAGGCTGAGTTGGCTGATGTGGTAATACGTATTATGGATCTAGCTAAAGCTAGAAATTGGAACGTTGCTGGTGCTGTGGTAAAAAAGGCAGAATATAACAAGACAAGACCGTTTAAGCATGGGGGAAAGAAATTTTAAATGGATATGTTTACAGGCGTAAGGGTGCATCAAGTAAGCAAAGAGATTATTGATTTTTTATACAAGAACAAAGAAATTGAAATATGGGATAATAGATATAATTGGTATCAGAATTTATATGTTGTTCTGAAGGACGAGACAGGAACTTCTTCTTCTGCTCTCGCACGAGTCAAGAAAAACAAGATAGTTCTTTTAGACAAAGACATAAAGGCAGGAAGTCTTTGCCCAAGAAACAAAGAACAACGAATGGCCATTGATGCTCTTATGGATGATTCTGTAAAGGTTGTTGTTTTGACAGGCCGAGCAGGTACTGGAAAGACAATTATGACTTTGGCTGCCGCTATCAACAAAATAGAATCTAGATCATACAATAAAATTATTTTGACTAAACCAATGTCGCAGGTTACTAAATATGACATTGGTGCCTTGCCTGGAGACGTTAATGACAAATTTAAACCATATCTAGATAATTATTTTGGAAATCTTGAATTTATGTTTGGTGATACGGGCATAGATGGTAAACAAAAAGCACAATCTATTCTGGAACAATATAGGGTGGAATTTGTTCCATTGCAGCTTATTCGTGGATGTTCGTGGCATAATGCATTTATTTTGGCTGATGAATGCCAGACACTAGATCATCATGAGATGGTCACACTTGGAACAAGGGTTGGAGAAGGTAGCAAAATTGTTATTATGGGTGATCTTGCGCAAAGAGACGAAAAAATATCCAAAGAAAGTACGGGAATTTATAAATTCATAAATGACGAAAAAGCAACAAATTCTGAATTTGTTGCTTCAATAGAACTCCTGAAAAGCGAGCGTGGCGAAGTTAGCGCTTTATTTGGAGACATTTTTGAGGCATATTAAATCTTGCGTAGCACACATTTTTACGTTATAATATATTAGCGATGAAGTGTTTCCATTGTCGAAACAATATTGACAATCCTCTGCGGACAATTATGATTTTTGATGGCAGATTCGCTAATGATATAACCTTGTCACGAGGAGATATGGATATAATAATGGAAGCAACTTTCAGAATACCCCTCGTTGATGATCAAATTGTAAAATTTTTTCATTATGAATGCTTTAGATTTGTTGCTGGGAAAGAATATGTCACTTAAGTTTTTTAATTTACATGGCCATTCTGGGGCGAGTCTTTATGATGCTATAGGTTCTCCTGAAAAGTACGCAGAATGGATGATCAAGAATACAGGAGAAGATTCTGGTGGTTTCGCTATTACAGATCATGGTAATATGAATAACATTGGAGCCCAAGCTAACGCTCAAAAAAAATATGATGCCAAAGGCATTCCTGTTAAAATGCTTTATGGAATTGAGGCATATTATATACCATCGTTGGAAGAGTGGCATGAATTAAAACTTAAAAAAGACGATCAGAAAAAACAAGAAAAGAAAAAAAGAATTGTAGTTGATTCAGAAGATGCAGTTGCTGTTATAGAAAACGAGCAAGAATCTAAATCAAAATATTTTGATCCAATTCATCGTAGGAATCATCTTGTTCTCGTCGCACAGAATCAGGGTGGCCTTAAAAATCTTTTTAGACTTGTTTCTAGGTCATATAGAGAAGGTTTTTATAAAAAACCCAGAATTGATTTTGAAATGCTTAAAGAACTAAACGAAGGACTAATTGCGTCAACGGCATGCCTACATCCAGACACACTAATTCAAACATCTGCTGGGTTACTTTCTATTAAAGATGTTGTTGAAAAAGTAAAAAATAAAGAAGAGTTATTTGTTCTTGGTTTTGACGAAAACTCAAAAAGAGTTTGTTTTAAAAAGATACTTTGGGGTGACAAAACAAGAAAAAATGAGAAATTAATTAAAATAAAATTAAAGAACGGAAAAGAGCTAAAACTTACCAAAGATCATAAAGTATATACTGACAAAGGCTGGATTGAAGCTGGAATGCTTACCAAAGATCATAAAATATTATCTTTAGGTATACCACCAAAGTAATTATACAAAATTCAATTGCAGGTATAACAATGTTATGTATGGTGTGCAAACAAGAATTTCAACAAACCAGGAAACAATTAACTTGTAGCAAGAAGTGCAGATATACATCCACAAGTAAAGCAAAAAAAGATGAGAAGTTTTTAAGTACTTTGTGGGCAGAAGTTGGAAAAGAAAATATAAAAAACAAAGTAAACAACTTTCATTCTCCGTTAATGATATATGATTTTTTAAATAGAGATTTTTCACATATATTAAAAATGTTTAATATAAATAAGAGAAAATTTAGAAATATAATTAATAAACAATTTATATTTGATATATCTGGATATAACAGACAACAAAACCATTTTAAACTTCAATATAAATTTCCGAAAGAAACTTCTTTGGAGCAACTAAAGATAATACAAAAAGAATACGCTCAAAAAGGCCAAAAAGAGACAATAAAAATAAGAAATAAAAAACACGCTTTTAACAAAAAGCAATCTTTAGAATATTGGTTAAGCGTTTTTAAAGATGAAAATGAAGCAAAAAAAGCATTAGACAAGCACAAAAAAGAAAGTTCTCCTTTTTGTATAGAATTTTATCTTAGAAGAGGATACAGCGAAGTGGTTGGCCGCAAGGAGATGCTCAAGCTTAATTGTATGGGTGCGTTAGCTGCTTTAAAAAAATGTCAAAAACCTAGAACAGAAAACACAATAAAAGAAATTTTAGAGAAAAACAATATTGAATATGTGGCACAATATAAAGTAAAACTTAAAAAAGAAGAAAAAGAGTTTCGTAAAAGTTTTTATGTTTATGATTTTTATTTACCCAAGTTAAATGTATTGATTGATTGTCATGGAACGTATTGGCATTGTGATCCAAGAATATATAAATCTGGTGACAATATCAAGTTTGCTGGAAAAGATGAAATTTCCGTTAATTTTGTTTGGGATATAGATGCTCACAGAAAAAAAATCGCACTGATAAGAAAATATAGGTATGTTGTATTTTGGGAATTAGATCTTAAAGAAGGTTGTGATGAAAAAGTTATATCAATTTTGCGAAATTGATTGTATTAAAGAATGTGAAATTTCTGACGTTTATGACATAGAAGTTGAAGAAGTTCGTAATTTTTTTGCTAACGATATGTTGGTACATAATTGTGTCGCTGGAATTCCATCATGGTGTTCTATGCAATCTGCTACTCCTGCTGAAGCTCAAAAACTTTATGATCAAGAACTTTTTCCATTGATGGAACTTTTTGGTAAAGATAGATTTTTTTTAGAACTACAATTTAACAAGCTTCCAGAACAAAAAATAGTAAATCAGCATTTAATAGAAT
>Ga0208958_1001072_pt1 | contig 28952 bp, 39 predicted proteins | sample RifOxyB1_FD_184032 | JGI IMG/M metagenome (GOLD analysis project Ga0208958, IMG submission 184032) | Soil microbial communities from Rifle, Colorado - Rifle Oxygen_injection B1 (SPAdes) | ecosystem: Environmental > Terrestrial > Deep subsurface > Rock core/Sediment | place: Rifle, Colorado...
ATGGACATGGCCTATATCCCAGAAGGTATAGACTTTGGCTGTAGGTTCGTAGGGATAGAAACCTATCTGGCCATTGAGCATGATGGCGTTCATTTCCTTGCCGAAGTAGGTGCTTTCGCCGTAGTCAGGCAGTTCGCCCATGATGCGAACGCGATATTCATTGGAATTTTCACCATATTTTTCACGGAGGTCTTGTTCATATTGGCGACCAGCGACGCCGGGTATGAGTTCCTGGCCGGTAATAAAGTTAGGGGTATCTTTGACGGCGATGGCTATTTGGTTCCACCCGCTTTCCGGCTGGAAGCACTCGGCGAAGTTTCCTTGCGGACTGGTGGGGTTGCCTATAACCAGCCAACGGGTAAAACCAGAAGTCAAGAGGTGCTGTGCGGCCTTCCAGAGTTGGGGCATGATCCCGGCAGCCTCGTCAAAAATAACCATTACGGAATCATTGTGATAGCCTTGAAAGGCGGTGGCTTCGAGCGTAACCGTATCAGGTTTGGCGGCGAAGCCCAGGGCGTACCATTTCTTGCCTATTTCGTCCTGAAGGTCTAATTTACACCGGCTGATTCGTCCGCCCAGTGGTATTTTAGCGTTGGAATGTGCTTGACGAATTTCACGCCAGAGAATTTCGATTACTTGACGAAATGTGGGACTGGTAGTTATTACCGTGGCTGGATTATGGCAATAAAGAAACCATAAAGCCAACCTGGCAGCACAAAAAGTTTTTGACACGCTATGCCCCGCACGGACGGCGGTGCGTGGATTGTCTCTAACGCTTTCGGCGATCTCCGCCATTTTGCTCCAGACATGGCCAGGGGCCACGTCCAAGGCTTCGGTCAGGAACCTGATAGGATTGTCTCTCCAAATCTTCCGGCGTTTAGAGAGGCTCTGCGGGCTTATGGTTTCTAGCGGCATCTATTTCGTCCAGCGAGTTAAAGGCAGATGCAAGGGTTGTTATGGTCATCGAGCTTTCTACTTTTTCTGTCCACATTTTCAGGTGTTTGCCTAGAAGTTCCAGGGCGGCATGGGCGGTTTTAGGGTCTTTGCGATAAAGGGTAATTGAACCATCTCGCCTTTTATATTCCTTGATTTCCAAACCGTATTCGGCCATCTCTTTTAATTTTCCAAGAACGTACCTAGCGTTGATTCCTAATTCAGCCAAGAGTTCATTGTTCAATTCTTCGAGCCGTTCCTGGATTTGAGGAAGGGCCAGCAATTCCTTCGCTTTTTTGCCGGCCACCGAAGGTTTGTAGCCAACACTGATAGCCGCCTGCTTGCCATTAAAATCCTTGACGTAGGATTGCGCGAAGCGTTCATGGCGGATTTTACTCAGAGGAGGCATCTTTTAATTCTCCGAGACTTTTAGCATCATCAGGTTTATCCTGCGGGTTCTGATTTGCCGGAGCAAGCACTGGACAAGCGGACTCAGGTTTATTTCGCAGACACCACCAATTTCGCCCGCGCCATTCTCGATAGCCACAACTACTAGCTTGCTTGTTCGGACAAGGACAAGGCTGCATCTTTGATTAAGCTCCGGCATTTTCGGTTCTCAGAAAACCCTTGGGGCCTGGGACTTTATTTTCTTGGGGAACATTGCTCCGTTGGCCCCTTGGGTTATCAACTTTCAAGAAAAACCATAAGCAAAACAGACAGGAAACTTATCAGCCATCCAAAAAAAAACCAGAGACAATTTGCAGGGGAGTTATTTTTTGCCAGTAGAAATACAATTTCGCACCTATTTCGGAGGCGGGGTGGCCAACAGCGTTTTCCGGCCCTTCACTGACGAATAAACGCTGATAGCTACCAACAGAATCGCACCTATGCCGTTGGCGGCTTGACCGGCCAAACTTTGACTTTCCAAAGAATCCATACCCAGTTTAGCAGCCAGAACCCAGGCAATTCCGCGAGTTACCAAACCAATGACCCAAGCTATCAAAACTTTGTTGTCCATCTTAAAAGCCTCCCAAGCGAGTTTAAGAAAACCACTAAAGACTCACGCCAGCAGCCGCCAAAGCTATGGTCAAGAGTATCTTCATCAGGCCCATTAACGCCGCTTTCCCCAAGTCGTTCTGGGCCTTGTTCTCTACATTCGCCGCCTGCCATTCTGAATTGATCTTTCCCCATTCCGTCAGTAAATCTGAATTTGGCAGTTTTTTGAGAACATCGGTATAAGCCGTATAAATATCCCCGGAAATGATCTTGGAAAGCCAAGCCTGAAGTTCCTCGGCCGTCATCGACAGAAACGCCGGCCCGTAAGTAACAGCCCAACTCGATAGCTCCGGAGGTAGTTTCCCTTTTAACTCGTCTAACATCATGCCAAATTCCTCTTTTTGTAGGCGAGGTAGGCGCAATCCCGTTCACAAAATAAACCGCCTTTTTCTGGTTTGAAAACATAAGCGTCCAATTGACGCAGACATCCGTTGCACCTACTCCTTTTAGGCGGCGCTAGTTGGTATTCACCTCGTAGGGGTTTGTTAACCAAGGCCATTTATTACTCCTTTCTGTCCCTGGCATCACGAAACCGCTGCCATGTCGCCGCCTGCAAATTCAAGGCGTTGACCATCTCTGGCTGGCTCAGTGTACCTTGGGTCGCTCTAAGGGCCGTCTCTTGCGACAAGGCCGCCGTACGGTCCAGCAAGTCAGAATACTCGCTCGACATATAAACGCACCCAGACATCAAAATTATCAAAACAATCATCACCCCAAAACAACCAATATTCTTTGCCATTACAGAACCTCCACTTTGACCATATCCCCCATCTACCCCCATGTTATACACTTCCTAATTCCCAAGTCAAATAAAAAATCCAAAAAAAAAATTAACCCTAACGCTAAATGTTACCTCACGCCTTTTGTTACACTATATATGCTACACACAATATATAGTATGCCCCAAAATTTGTTATTTGCCTAATCTTAACTTGCGAGACTGTCTTTCTGTCAATAAAATGTCTTTTTTGCCGCCGTTACATTCCTGGCAAGCCGTTACAAGGTTGGTTTCTATAGATTTACCACCATTGCTTTGTGGATTTATATGGTCAACAACGAGTTTTGCTCCGTCTTGAGGTGTTTTTCCGCAATATTGGCATGTAAAATTGTCTCTGGCAAGTATGTTAAATCGCAAAGATAAATATGCCGGTTCTTTAGCAGGCGAAATTTTACGGCGAAATCTGGCTGCCTCGCCTCGGCATTTGTCCGAACAGTATTTCTGCCCTGGCCTACGGATTTTAGTGGATGTCGAAATGTACGAATGGCACATTACACATTTCGGTAAGCCTATTGTAAAATCTATACCTGGAAATTCATCCCGTCTTTTTAACATCTAAAACTCCTAATTTTGGCCTATAAACGATTATTTTATGGTAAGTGGTCCCCATCCGCCTTGTCAAGAATATTGTTTCATCCTACGCAATCCTGGACAGCCTACAGCAATCGTAGTACCAATGCTAAGACTACTAAACATCTATTTCCCAAAAATCCCCCAAAATTTCCACGGAGGGGGTACTATGATGCAAGTCGGGGGCCGCAAACCTGGGGGTGGGGGGGGGCCTCGGCTGGGAAAGCATGCTTTAGTATTTGGTAAGCTGGAGGGTTTGGGTAAGATAGGCAGTCTATAGGGCCTGTGCAGTGGCTACATCGTCATCTTGCGACCAATCTGTAATCGAAACTGCTTGCCATATTCTGCGTGATCTTGTGTGCGTACTAAGTCAGCCCATAATCGTTTGAATATACGTTGTTCGTTGTTGATTATCTCTTGTTTTGAAGTTTTTGTTTTTTTTGCATCTGATTTGTCCATTATTAGCTCAATATCGAGGGTTACTGGTAATCATAAGTCGCTATTATTATCTGACACGCCATAGGTTACATAAAATACTGCATTACAGCGATTGAAAAACACATACCCATACGGGCCACCTATTTCTCTCGCAAGGGCACCGCTAGGCCCTACTACGCCAGCCAAGAGCAGACGTAGCGGCATAGTCAGAGCGTGTGTGGCGGTATCCAGCCGCGATGTGTGCGTTGCAAGCTGGCGATCCAAGACTCGATGGGCTTGCTTATGGCTGGATTGGCGATGAGCTGTGCCAACATGGTCGTGGCCTGGACAAGCTGGCTGTTGTGGGCTGGGGCTTCGAGCCGTCTGGAGTCGATGAAGGCGTACAGGCTGTCGGCGATGGTTGCTAGTTGGTTACACGCTGGGAGTAGGCTCTGGGTTGACTGCACGAAGGTATCGTACTCTATCTTGCCTATATTATCTAACGCATCCAGGCGGGAAATTGTCTCGAGATTGCTCGCATCAGATCGAGAAACATCCCGACGAAAACCCCCAGCACCATGAAAGCCGCCCACCACATCACAAGGCTCAACGCCGACACCACTAATACGCGTAATATCGCTAGAAACCGTGCTTCTACCATCTTTTCTCCCTTCTATAATTTGCCCATTGTTAGCCGTTGTTAGCTCAGATTGCAACTCGTCCTGAGACGTCTTTAGCTGTTTTTCGCGTTTTCGCCTGCGATAAAGACGTTTTGCTATTCTCCAATAAGTTCTAGCTGAATCATCCTGACTTGTTTTTTCGTTTTCCGTTTCCATACTAAAAGGGAATAAGGTCGCCTTTCATCAGCGAATTAGGATTGAAAGCGTCTTGATTGATTACTGTTTTTTGCAATCCTTGAGTTATTATACTACCAAGAACCCCCCTATCTTCCGTAGGTTCCTTCCCCCGTTTTTGTTCGCATTTGGCCAAGATTGTTTTGATGCTGGCTGGCGATCCATTTTTGATTCTGTCGAGATAGCACTGGTAACAGAATTGCCTGCAGGTTCCGGCTTTGTGTAGGCAGATAAAACAGGTTTGGGGATTGCAAAGTTTAGCGTCGTGGAGTATTTGCCGGGCCTTGTTTTTGGCGTCCAGGTCGTTTGGGCTGACATAAGCTATCCAGTGTCCACCTCGTCTATGGGTATAATCCTGGCAATGGCGGTGTAGGTAATCCTGGCTCGGAACCATCCATTCGCCGTTTTCGTTTAGCTTAGCCAGCCATTCATAGGTTTCCATGTCTCCAATATGTCCTTTGCCATTTTCGTCTAATCGCTCACATATAAAGCAGATATAAGAGAGTTTTTTCGGGATTCCGCGTTGCGGGCTGTCGGTCTGCCAGTCTTTGAGCAGGTCTAGGAAGTCCGGGAGTGGCGGTTCTATCCTTTGCCCACCTTTGATCTTATAGAAACGCTCTACGCAAGCCAGGGCAGCTCCCAGGCCGTAGGGCAAGAGAATATCAGCCCATATAGCCTCTTGATCGGTATTGGCTGTCCAGCGGGGCCATAAAGACTTGAGTCTAGCTATCACCTTTCCTGTATCTGCTTTATTCATAGTATTTTCCCTGCCTTTTTGAGTTTATCACGTTGTTCGAGTCTTTCGGTTATTGCTGCTGCGTCCTGTTCGACGGTTAGCCTGGTTGGTAGAGCCTTGGCTTCCCGGATTCGCCTGGTAAGCCAGTTATTGATGGTGAGTTTATGGTTTCTGGTTTTAACTTCTTTGGGATGCTGTAGCAGATAGTCCTCCAGCTCCAATATCATTTCGTCTATGGCGATTTTAGTATGTTTTGCTAACAGCCAGTCATAGTCGGTCTGTGTTAGTCTGACAGCTTGGCAACTATCGAAAACTAAGTAGGTCGGTACAGGAGGATTACCATAATCCGACCCCATTACTATACTATCCTTTCCTTTAACCAATCCTTTAACAGAAAGAAGGGATTTACTGCTATTGTAGGATTCCGGTAGGTCTATCGTACTGCTATCGTAATTAGGATATTTACTGGGACGTGGTTTCTGGATATATTGCAAATCTTTCCAATTGGGGATAGCTAGATAGTAAGTGTCATTGACGGCGTACTTTATGATAGAGCCTACCCGTACCAGTTCTGTCAATAATAGACCGATCTTTACCTTGTTACTGGGGAAGATTAGGCTCCTGATGAGTACCTCATCCCATTCACCCCTTCCCTCATCATCACAGTAATTATTGAGACCTAAAAGTAAAAGTCGTGCCCACGGCGACAGTTGACGTACTCTTTTCCCTGCCCAAAACTCTGGACGGAGGCTTCTAATTCGCATTTTTACCTCCCTTCAGATAAATATCTAACAAATACCGTTGAATTTCAGACGCCTGTAATCTTTTCTTCTGCCATCGCGGGTCTTTCAGCTTTTGCAGGTATGTTGTTGAATTGGTCATAGTCGGATCCTAAAAACAGGCCAAGCCCGAAACAGATGACTCAGACATACGGTTAAGGCATGTTTGACTGTCCGGGCCTGGCATTTTTCGGTATTGGTGATATTCCGTTATCCGAGTCATAACGGACATGGTACGTGGTCTCATCCTGCGTGTCAAGCATCTTTTTATATTTTCTTCGGGGCGTTACAGGTTTGGCAAGGGGTTTGACAGCTAATCAAACAAACCAAACTGAAAATTAACAGGGATTCTTGTCCATTTGTGTTTATTACATTTTGAGCAAGCGACTCTTATATTTCGGTAAGAATGTTCTCCACCTTTAGACAATGGCCAGACATGGTCCATTTCCCATTTATCGCATAGGACTTTCTGACCGCATAAATAGCATTTTCCCTTACCCCTGGCATATATCTCTCGCCTGTCTAAAACAGGTAAATGCCGACGATATAAGGCTCTATGTCGAGCTACATATTTTTTGCCAGTCTCATATCGCTTAATTCTTCTCCATATTACAGCCTGATCGTCTTTTGATAGTGCATACAGACTTTTTAGCTTTAGTGTGCCAAAATCCGGTCCGGCACGCCAGATTATGGTTTTTACTTGGGCCGATAATCTTTTAGGCATTTTTCTACTAATCAATAAAGCCAAACCCGGCCAGGATGCAAGCTATAGTCCCGAAGGAATAGCACTGGCGCAGGTTTGGCATATTTTGTATAAGGGGATCGGAAAGATAGCTTGCATATCAATATGATAAGGGGAATCCTGAACGAAGTCAAGAAATTTATCCTTCAACAATTCTGAAGATTCTTTTTAGCCATAAGTCTATTGTTTGGCGATGCTTAGTCAATCTCTATCAAATATATATCATTTTGTCTCAAGATTTATAATTGACATTGACGATAACATATATTATGATTCAAGATCAGAAAGCGAGGTACAAATCATGAAACTCAATTACAGAAGCATCGGCCAGCGATGCACAATGGATACGAAGACTGGCAAACGGTGCCGACTACCCGCAGGCATGATAGCCGGCGGATTGGCTGTGTGTCCTTACCACGTTCACGCTGCTGAGCGGCTGTTCCGAGAAGTCTGTGAAAACAATAAAAATAACCCGGCGTTTCAGCCTGTTGCGGCTGCTGCTGCCCGGGATCAGTCAGAGTGTAATTACTATCATAGCTTCAACCAAGTATGATTCGGGCAGTATCGAACATCACTTTTAGGATAGGAGATCAAAACATGAACACAGCAGAAACGGTAAAAGAGATTTTTGGCGGGCCGATTTACTCTTATAGCCGAGCATGGGCTATCGAAGACGGAGTCCTGGTTGACCTGGGGCAAGATAAAATGCTAGAAGTGTGCCAGCAGCACTATAAACATCCCATAGCGTGTACGGCGGCTGTTTGGGGCATTATGGAGCGGGCAGTGGCTAACAAGCGACACGGCAACGATTTCGCCGGTGTTCTGCATGATATGTTATGGATGAGCCGGAAATACTGCCGTAAACTGGATGAATCAACAGTGATTTTCCAGGTCAAAATCACCGGGGCCGGTCGCCAATCTGTTTATGATTTCAAGTTACTTGTCGGGCCAGGCGACAATGCCGAGCCAGTGATTACGATTATGCTGCCGACTGAAGATTAGGGCTTGTATCACCGGGCCTGAAGGAGCTAATAATTGAAGATAAACAAGACAACTTTCGCGGGTATAAGCAAACGGTATAGATATTTTCGCGTAGAAAAACACAACCGCCCGGAGTGTCCACGACCAGTTTATGATTTAATCAATAATCGGTCAGGGGATTTATTGGGAGAAATATCCTATTATGGCTTATGGAAACAGTGGGTTTTTATTCCCTTTGAAAATACGGCTTGGAGTATTGATTGTTTGATAAATGTAAAAGATTTCATGGGCAGCCTATGAGAAATAAGCATTTGACTGAAGATGGTAAGGTCGTAAGTTTGGCTCGCAAGGACCTGATGGCCGAAGATGGAACGGGGAAACGATTCTGGAATAAAGGAGCTGAAAATGACTTTTGAGGAATATCGAAACATTCACGGTTTGAGTATCTCAGAGGTGATTGCCTTGCCAAGCGAAATACGTCTATCCCGACTAATGGATGGTTATTGGCGATGGGCAAATAACGAGTTAATTGACGGTGTTTTGGATTTACGCCCGGCGGAGATTTTTCAAGAAGCATGGAATCTCTGCAAAGAGGTAATGGTGTTCCAGCATCTAGACCAGGACGCGCGGGCGGCGGCAGAAAAAGCGGAAGCTAAGATACAGGCCGTCCGGCAGTTAGAGCAAGCCAACGAGGAACAGGGGTTCGAGGTTAATGTTAGTTAAAATAATTTGCATTTATCTTGTTTTTACCCTTGACAGCTTAGTAACAGAAGTTATGATGTCTAAGGGTAAAAAGGAGCACAAATAATGTCGGACCAACCTACCAATCTCAAAAAAATGATCGACAGTCGGGGCCTGAAGCAAAAGTGGCTGGCTGAAAAACTAGACGTAACCGAAGATACCATGAGCCGCTGGGTAAATGGTGAAACGTTGCCGAATCTGGAGGCCGCCCGTAGGCTGGCTCATCTGTTCGGCTGTTCGATAGACGATCTATTTCCCAGCGAGTAAAGGAAAACAATATGAGCCACTCTAATTTCGCACAACTTGGGCGATATATGATTGAGAACAGCTGGGGATATTCCAACGAAGAATGTCTAACACCGAATAACCTGATAAAGAACAAACAAGAATTCGCTCTCTACTTGGTAGCTGCTATTCTCGAAGAACAGACGAAACTTTCTCGCGGACTATGGGAAAAATTTAATGATTCGCCCATCATTAATCAGCCGGTAATACGTTATAAATTACAAAGGGCCAATATAAACAGAGTGTGTCAGCTTGTCAATTTGACTCGCCAAGAGGTGCTAAGTATCCGCGACATCGGACCGGCTCGGTTAGGCATAATCGAAGCCAGCGTAGCTCGTTTAGGGTTGGTGCTGCGAAATGAAAGGTGAAAACATGAACAGATTAAACTTATCAGTACCGGAAGATGATGTAATTCTGAACCTCTTTGACGAGGCTGTGCCGCGCGGCAGTCTGGATGAAATCGGCCAAATGCAGAGGATAGAGGTGGTCGAGTATGATACCGGCACTCGTCAAAGTTTAGTCGAGGTGGTCATCCAGCGTTGGGTGAATTGGTAAAATGGGTAGGCACAAAGGTTATAGCGGACGAACACCAATAGGGACTATTGGAGTACCTTATTTAGGAATACACCATGAACAAAACAGCAATCATCATCTACATTGTTATCGGATGCACTCTTATTCTGATAGCCGGGCTGTTGTCGGAACCGCGTGTAATCCGCAGCAGTCCGGCGAAAATAAAGACTGGCGGGAAAGCTCCCTCGGCTGTTATCCCCACAGCCACCGCCGAACCGCCAGTCTTAGATTTTGAACTAACATGGCAAGCCATTTGTCAGCAGGAATCAAGCAACCGGCCCGATGCCGTGAACGAATCGGAGCAGGCTTGGGGGATAGCCCAGATAAGGCCGATTATGGTGGCAGATGTGAACCGGATATTAGGCCGTCAAATCTATAGTCATGATGATGCTTTTAGCCCGTCTAAGGCCCGCCAAATGTTTGAGATTTACCAGAATCATTACTATCCGCAAGGCAATCCCGAAATCTGGAGCCGAGCTTGGGCAGGAGGCCCAAAAGGACCTTATAACTCTTGTACTTTGAATTATTGGAAAGACATAGAAAAAATATTAAATTCTCTTGACACAGAGTAATAAGTCTTTTATATTACGGTTGTGAAAATAGTATGGACCGTGCAATCTCAAGAAATTTCCTAAGCCCCAAGGTAATACACGCCTTCTGGTCTGTATTGTTTTCACAACCGTGGGGCTTAGTGTTTTTGAGTTATGATATGTCAATTGAGCGCTTACGAAAATGGGTAGCGGACAATCCTGACAAGTCAAGGGCTGCGAGTAAAAAATGGCGAGAAGCTAATTCGGATAAGGTTAAAGCAGCAGCGATTGCCTGGCGAAAAGTTCATCCGGAATATCTAAAGAAGTGGCGGAAAGCTAATCCAGAAAAGGCTAGAATAAGTGATGCTAAATATCGAAAAGCCCACCCAGAAAAGCGAAGCGTTGCATGTAATAAATGGAAAAAAGCTCATCCAGAAAAAGTGAAAGCAAATTATGCCAAATGGAAAAAAGATAATTCAGAACAAGTGAAAGCCAATAACCTCGCTTGGCGGAAAGCTCATCCAGAACGAATAAAAGCCCTTTGGCGGGCTTGGCGAAAAGCTAATCCGGATAAAGTACGGTCCGCTGTTGCTTTGCGCCGCGCACAGCGACGACGGGCAACCTGTGAAAAGGTAGAGAGAACTATACTTTTCAGACGAGACGAAGGCCGGTGTCATCTTTGTGGGAAGAAAGTAAAAATAAATGGCTGGCATCTGGACCACATTGTCCCATTATCAAAGGGCGGCGAACATTCTTATCGGAATGTGGCGGTAGCTTGTCCACGATGTAATATGCAAAAAGGACCAGGAAGATTGCCAAGTCAACTTCGCTTATTTGGATAGCTAAAAAAAAGCAATCTACGGAAAAGTATTGGCGAGATGTCAAAAATTACATGGATGAAAGAACAAATTAATGCAGCATTATTGTCCAAAGTGTGGCGAATTTATCAATGAGGAACAATTCGCCTTAGTATTTCCGACCAATAGAGGAATAAAATTGAAAAACCCAAATACCGGAGCAAGTATAAAGTCTTATCCTCGGCTGCACAAATGCAAAAAGCATAAAGAGGTAAAACAGTCATTAGATGACAAATTGGCAAACGGTTTTGAATTAATGAGCGACGAGTAAAGCCCTGTGGAACCCGAAAGGGACTGGAAGCGGTAGTCAGCGTTATGTCAAATGCACCCGTGAGCAGGCGATAGGAAAACTGATTTGCAAGCGGCAATCCTTACAAAGCGATCCTGCGAAGAAAGTGAGCATAACCCACAGGGCTTCGCTATTAGGAAAGGAGATTAAAAATGCCTGATGATGAATTTGTAATTATTAGCCTGGGTATATGGAAAATATCCGGTGGAGAGGAGGGTAAGAACAAAAAACCTTACGTGCTTGCTTTTGACACACCAAGTCCAGCTTGGCCGATAGGAACATATCGTTGGCATACAAAAGCGGAAGCCAAATTAGCCTTGAGATATGTCAGAAAATCTCTTAAGTCATATTCCGTTAGCTACAAATCATTACGATTATCGGTAGAGTCTTTGTATAAACATATTGGCTCATTGTTGGCGGAGAGGAAAGGAGATTGATATGCCCATAAATAGAATACTTGCAGGCATTGGAAAAGGATTATTAGCTTTTGGTTTCACCCACGCTGTGATAATTGGTGTGGTCTTGATTACTGAGGGAACCTTGGAGAATATAGAAGAGTTTTATATTAGTTCTATGGGATTATTTAATATCGTCTTTACTTTTATTTTTCTGCTGTTCATGGGAATAAGTATTGAAAGGTAAGCCATGCCCATCACAATTTTCGAGAAAGAAAGACGTAAGAATTATATTGGTAGCTCAGACGTAGCTGCTTTAGTTGGCATGGATAAATTCAAAACCAGTTTCGATGTCTTTTTAGAAAAGACCGGCAAGGTGGTCAAGGAAGATATTGGCGAACCTGCCAAAGCTGGGACGGTATTCGAGGAAGCCTTGCTGAATTATACCCAGGAACAGCTTGGCAAAATCAAACGCAATCAGCGGCGAGCTATAGAAGGTACGATGATAAGGACTTCCATTGATGCTATTGTGGTCGAAAGCGGCCAACCTGTCGAGGCTAAGACTGCCGGTTTATACGGACCTTTGACTGAGGACTGGGGCGATACGGGGACAGATCAAGTGCCGGACCGGGTTATCTGCCAAGCTCAGATACACATGAAAGCCTTGGAACAAGAGCTATGCTGGGTATCAACCTTCTTGGGTGGTAGAGGATTTGGCATGTACCAAGTGCCTCGCAACGAGCAGCTTATCGCCGTATTACTGGAAGCGGCGCAGGACTTCTGGATGAAGCACGTTATCCCCGATATACCGCCGACAGGTTCAATTCCCTCGCTGAACCTTATCCGGCGGGTAATACGCACGCCCAATAAAATTGTGGTCTTTGGTCCTGAACAATTTACCACCTTTGATAACTGGCAGGCTGCTAAAGCCCTAGCCGGCGATGCAGAAAAATACGCCGATACGCTCAAGGCCCAAGTCTTGTCCTATCTCGGCGATGCGGAATGTGCAGATATGGGCGAATCAGGGGCCTTAACCTATCTCGAATCAAACCGCAAAGGTTACGAAGTCAAGGCGACTACGGTACGCACCTTGCGGGTATTGCCCAAAGGTTTGCCGGAACCTTTGAAGAAAATGTTACTCGAACAAGAAAAATCATCAAATAATTCCGAAAACACTCTTGACAAATGAAATCATTATGATAACTTACAGGTATGGACAAGCTGAAAGCCGAATTAATTGCCAGACAAAATCGAGGCCCGAAACCGTCCTACCTCATCGGCTGAGGCTTGTCCACGGTCTAGGGCCTCTTTTGTTATTGAGTCTTAATAGTATGGTTGCCGAAAAACATTGTCCAAAATGTCATGTAACCAAACCTATAAACGCGTTTAATAAAAACCGATCTATGAAAGATGGTCTTGGTTTTTATTGCAAAGATTGCGAACACATATTTAGTGCTAAATGGAGACACGCAAATCCCGAATTCGTCAAGGCAAAACGCCTTAAATGGAGAAATGAAAATCCTGAAAAAGCCAAGAATTCTTGGAGGAAATGGGCAACTGCTAATCCGGAAAAATACAAACAATCTCACGAGAAATGGGCAAAAGCACACAGGGAATCAATAAAAATAAAAACAGCTAAGTGGCGTAAAAACAATCGTGAAAAGCAATATATTAACGGCGTCAAATGGCGACAAAGGAATCCTGAAAAAGTAAAAGCGTACTGCATAGAATATCAGGCACGAAAAAGAAAAGTGGCTGTTGAACATGTAGATTATAAAATTGTTTTTGAGCGCGATGGTGGATGTTGCCATTTATGCGGAAAAAAGTTGAAATCTGATGCTTGGCATTTAGACCATCTCATCCCGCTTTCTAAAGGTGGCGAACATAGTTATCGAAACGTTGCCGTAACCTGCCCAAGATGCAATATACAAAAAGGATCAGGAAGAATACCCAGTCAATTACGATTGTTTGGATAAAGACCATAATAATAAAAGGAGCTAAACATGTATCGCCGTACCCCAGCAGCACAGAAGCACCTGACCGATTTCTCGAATCAACCGCAGGCGGCGGAAACCAAAGCCAAACTTCAGGAGCAGAAGGCGAGATTAGCGGTTAGTGAAGACCAAGAACCACCGCCTGACCAAGATGTGCCACCGTCAGAACGGGAAGATTTTGTCCCGGCCCCGCCTGGGCATCAAATGACTGAGGACGAGCTAAAGGCTGAATATGACGCTATACAAGCTGAGCAAGCGGCAGAGGCCGGCGAGGACCCTACAGACGAGTTTGGGGAGCCTGCGGACATGCCGCCGATGAACCGCAAAGACCCCTATGTGCCAAAGCCACCACGCCTGAGCCATGAGGAGATTGAAGCCCTAAAGCCTAAGCCCCAAACTAGGAAAGCCGCCAGAACAGTATCCGTAGAAAAAGCCCCTGAAGAATCTCCAAAGCAGGCAACCCAGATTGTCAAACATCACTTTAAGCCCGATGCTCCCATACAAAACTTCAAGAATCTGAAAAGTCTGGCGGAAGGCATGAGGGAAAGTATCGCTGGTATGCTCCCGCAGCATATTACCCCAGAGAGAATGTTTAAGGCTCTTTATGTGGCCTTTTCCAAGACACCAAAACTGTTCAAATGTGATGAGAAGTCGATAGGCAAGGCCCTTATGGAAGCCTCTGAGCTGGGCTTGGATTGTTCGGGTACGCTCGGTGCAGCTTACCTAATACCCTATGGAACGGAATGTAAGCTCATACCTGGCTACCGAGGCCTTATCGACTTGGCCCGAAGGTCTAATGAGATAGACTATATCGAGGTCCACCCGGTCTATGCTCAGGATAAATTTACAGTCAAATTCGGAACAAATCCAATGGTTGAGCATGAACCATATCTGGGTGCAGACCGCAAAGAGGAATTTATTGCCTTCTATGGTGTCGCCGGATTAAAAGGTGGAAGCAAGCAAATCGAGATGATGACTGTTTCCGATGTCAAGCGTATCCAAGGCATGAGCAAGATGGGTAATGCACCCGATGGTCCTTGGAAACAGCACTTTAGCGAGATGGGGCGCAAGACAGTGGTTAGGCGGCTGTGCAAGTATCTGCCCATGAGCGCCGAGCTGGAAAAAGCCTTGGAACTCGACGACAAATCGGGAGAATTTGATTTTGGCTCAGTGGTAGATATTCAGGTCGAAGATGTCGAGAACCGGACGGAACAGTTGACAGATCAGTTGACCAAGCATTTAGGAAGAAACAGCCAAGGGGAGTAATGGGAGAGTAATGCCCGCTGCGGCGAAAATGCCGTGATACTGGTCGAGGCAATATGCCGAGGTAATCCAGCTATTGAACGAGCCAGAAGTTACAATAGCCAGCGGGCCTAGTAAAGTAGAATCCCTGTGGCGGCGTGAACCGGGGACGATGACGAATCGTAGGGCAAGTTTCACGGCGTACCTACGAGGATTAATTCCCACCCGCCGGTACTAAAGTCATCTATGAATAAATGGGTTGGCTGCACCATAAAGGCGCATAAAAAGTGCAGGGAATCCGGCCTACAGGGATTGATAAAAGGAGACCAGAATGAATGAGATTAGTTGTGATAATTGCGGAGCTTCTTGTGCCGGAACGACGCTGAATACTTTTTATTGCAGCAAAGCGGGGCATCTATTTCAAAGGCATTGGGCTTATACTTTGGCCGCGATTTGCAAGCTCTATCCTGTTCCTAAACCCGCCAAACTTTCCAAGCCTGGTCTGTTCGAGCAGGCGCGGGACAATGATAACAACCGATTATGTTTGACGGGGGATGCAAAACCAAAAACTATTTACTGCGCGGGCTATCTCGCGGCGATTGGGCAGATGCGGTATTGGATAAAAGCCTCCAGCGGACCACTTGGGGTAATATATGCTAGTGAGTTTCTGGACCAAATGCAAGCCAGCGCAAAGGAGCCGGCAAATGACTGATTTGTTGCTTGCCGTTGGCGTGTTTGTGTTGGCAGGGATGGTGTTATTGATACTCGTAACTCTAAGCACAGGGGCGTCTGGTTGGAACCAAGGAGCCGGCAAATGACTAAGTGCGGAGCGGTAGCCTCACATCGTTACACCTGGGCAGGACAGAATGAATCATTTTGCTGCCCGGTTCATGCGGTCAAATTAAGTAAAGTCGCTGCGGCGAGGAGTTATTACTTACTATTGATTCCTATTGAACCGCAAAAAGATGTTCTGTGTACTCAAAATGAATCAAAGGAGCCTGCAAATGACTCAGTTTAGGGAGGCGTTAATTGAAACCTTCAAGAGAGGCGGCCCTTTTTATTATCGCATGCACAAAACAGTTAACCAAATTGCCAATGCATATCCCCTCTGCGACCATGCCCAGGAGTTGCTAGAGGCGTGTAAACATTCGCTGTCTGTCTTAAATATGCTGGCGGATACTATGGATTTGGTGCACCGAACTTTGTCCGTACGAAAAGAACTAGAAACCGCCATCGCCTCTGCTCAGCCGAAAGGGCCGACAAATGACTGACAGCAAACTTATCGCTAAACTGGCTGAGGCTTTGGGCTGGGATATGGACGATGAATGTTCAGATGCGTTCTTGTACAACAATCAGATAGTTGGTTCGTTTTATCGGAACAAGAAATGGTGGATTGCAAGCCATGAAGAAGGCGACGCTGTGTTTGACCCCCTACATAAGTCTGCCCACGCACGATTGGCGATTGAGTTATTGCTACAGAAGCTAAAAGGAGCCTAAAATGAAACTGACCAAAACACAGCAAGCCGAGTACAACCGCCTGAAAAGGGGTCCGCAGAAAGGTTGGTTCACGTTTTTACACCACGACGGGCCGGTCGCGGAACTGACCCATAACTTGATGGAGCGGGTGTATTACATAGTTAACAAAAAGCCGCAAAAAGAGATATTGATCCGCCTGCGCCACATTTGGTCTGTGCCGTCAGCGGCTGGGAAAACCTACGAGGACAGCCGCGCTGCGGCTTGGAAAATCTACCTGGAAAGCTGCGCTGCGGCTAAGAAAATCTACGAGGACGCCCGCGCTGCGACTTGGAAAACCTACAATGACAGCTGCGCTGCGGCTTGGAAAATCTACGATGATAGCCACGCTGTGGCTTGGAAACCCCTTCTGGCCCTGGTCAAAGACTGCAAATGGAACGGCAAAACGATTTTAGAATAAGGAGCCGGCAAATGACACTGGAAACAGAAAAATATACTGACACACCGTTTAAGGAAGTGGCCATTGGGCTTTATCGTCAGGCATGGCACGATTGCTTGAGATATTGCTGTAATGAGAAACTTACAAAAACAAAGCGTGAAATAGCGGATGAGTTGGCAGTAAAGTATCCCGCCTGCGACCATGCCCAGGAGTTGCTGAAGGCGTGTAAGCATTCGCTGTCTGTCTTAAATATGCTGGCATATACTACGGATTTGGTGCACCGAACCTTGCCCGTACGAGAAGAACTAGAAACCGCAATCTCCTCTGCGAAAGGAAAGCAAAATGTCTAAAGAAAAAGGATTTGAACCAATTATTACGGCTGGCCCGTTTTTTCCCAAAGGCAATCCTAAATATCTGCCTCAATGGTTGGTGTCTGTAAGTATGCCCAATTGTAAGGAGGGCTATTATAAAGTTTCGATAACAAGAAAGGGGCACTAGAAGCTGTTGCCCATTGGAAGTATTGGATGCCGAAGGCGAAACTAATAATAAAAGAGAAGCGAAATGTCTAAAGAAATACACCTGTCGCTGGTTATCTGTCCTGTTGGCAGATTCTGGCTATGGTATTTGATAGACCATTTGGGCAAATCTAATGAGAGGTGGTTAAGTAAGTCTCTAGTTTATTATGCAACCCCTGAAGTTCTTCTCAAAGAGCTTAATAAAATCAGTGCTAATCTCTTACCGGAAACTGGTGTTTATAAAGACGGGGCCAACCGGCGTGAATTTATTGGCCCGCTGGAGATGTTTCACGACCTCAAGGACCAACACAGTGAATGATAAAACCTACAGACTGCTGGAGAGAATTGCAGAGGGTGGCGAATGGTTATTCTCGGTTTTGATTGCTATTTGGGCCGCTCTACTTTTGTTGTTGCTTTGGCTGGTTTGGTCTTTGCGTGCTCGGCTGCAATCCGACCGTTGGAAATACAAAGGCTGGTATGAAAAGCTGGTCCCGATGGACCAATGGAACGTGAAAAAGACTTGTCCACAATGTCATAAACTTTGCAATCCGAATCTAACCTGGTGCAGTACCGATTGTGAAATTGAATGGAAAAAGAAAAATGGCTAATACAAAAATACAATGGGCGGACAAGGTTTGGAATCCGGTAACTGGCTGTACGCCGGTCAGTCTTGGTTGTCAGAATTGTTACGCCAAGAGATTTGCCTGTCGTTTGCGGGAAATGGGGACTTATCCTGATGATAGCAGACATCCCTTTGATATTAGAATTTGGCCTGATAGATTTGAACAGCCTTTGCGCTGGAAAAAACCTTGCCGGATTTTCGTTTGCAGCATGGGCGACTTATTCCACGAACAAATAAATATGCGTGGGAAAGAGATAGAAGATATTTTCAGAATAATGAGTTGCTGTGAACACACCTTTTTATTGCTAACCAAGCGGCCAGAAAGAATGGGCATTTCCCTCAAGTATTTTTACGACAATAATTTTGCCGAGCAAATGGATAATGTCTGGCTTGGAGTATCCTGCGAAAATCAGGAATGGGCAGAAAAGCGGATACCGAAATTGCTGGACATTCCCGCCGCTATTCACTGGTTGTCGCTGGAGCCGTTATTAGGATCGATGAGCCTGTTTAACGAGAAAAGGGATTGGCTTACGCCACTTGGCAGACCGGGGGCAAAGCCAGTTTGTCCCGGTATTGATTTTGTGGTTATCGGTTGCGAATCCGGCCCCAACCGTAGGCCCTGCAAAATCGAATGGGTGCGGGATATAGTGCGTCAGTGCCAAGCAGCTGATGTAAGTTTATTTATAAAACAGCTTTCGCTAAATGGCAAAGTGTCGCATAACCTCGCAGAATGGCCGGAAGATTTACGCATACGACAATATCCAGAGGCTCCCACGTAGTCCCTTTTCGGAGACCAGAATTGATAATAATAGAATATGCTGTGCATCTATTCAGCGAATCTAACCGGAGGGACCACTGGACCGTGAAGGCCAAACGTGTCAAGGCGCAGCGGATGCGGGCCTGGGCTGAAGTGCTGGAGGCCAGGGCCAGACTCAAGAAATCAGACCCGTTGAAAAACTATGCGGGAACTGTTACGGTTAGACTTACCAGAATTGCACCACGGATGCTTGATGCACACGACAATCTCTGTTCCAGTCTCAAGGCCATTGTTGACGGTATCGCCGATGCCTGGGGGGTAAAGGATAATTCAGGTCTGGTAGGTTGGGAATACTCGCAGGAAAAAAGCAAAGCTAGACATTATGCCGTGCGCATCGAAATAAGCGAATATGTCCCGCCGTGGGAACGGGAAGAAGCTATGTACAAATCTTCTTATCGAACATCGGCAAAAACGATAATAAGGCAAAGGAATGTGAATCAAACGGGTGATGAGGAGCCGGATGCAGATACGACCTGAACAGTACAAATATGTTGGCAGTTGGCTTTTCAAACGGAAAGGCAAATCCTGTCAGATAATCAAGAAATCGAGGGATTTGGCTTTGGTGGAATTTGAAGATAAACTGAGAATTGTTTTGCCAATAAGAGAGTTGAAAGAAATTAAGGGTTGACTTCTTTTCGCCAAAGGAGTAAGTGGTGGTCGTCAAAAACATTCCGCGAGATATTGAGTATAGGCTGGCAAAAGCTAGGGCATACAAGAGAAATTATCACGGCCAATTTCTTCCTGACCGCTTCTTCGGACCGCAGGATAGATTTACTGCTCAGGATACAAATACAGGCATAGCCCGACAGTCGAAATACAAATCTAATAATCAGTGGGAATAAAAACCCGGCTGCCTGCAAAAGAGACAGCCGGGCGAGAGAGAAGAAAGAAGGCTATTAAGGTCTCAATAATTCTTCTTCTTTTTTCCTGGCTTGTTTCACTTTCTCAGTATCTAGTTCTTTCGCAGATTTGCTCGGTACATATCTTGCTGCCGGTTGAGTTACAGCGCCTTTCTTCTGCCGAGCTTTGGCTTTGAGCGATTCTAGGGCTTGCTTGTTTAATCGTGCTTCTTGGTGCATGGAATCTTCTATTTGTTTGGATTTAGTTGGGGTAAGTGTTTCCTTAGCGGCCTTGATTATCGCTTGACCATAGAGTTCTTTATACTTGTAGTCCAAGGCAATTATCTTTTCCCAGTCCTCATAAGGCATGGAATCTGCAAATCTGAGTTTCTTGGAATCGGGCATTTGACCTAGGGGAGATGTTCGTTGCATGGCGGTCAGTATAGCTTGTTTGGTGTTCTGCAAATCTTCCATAGTTTTGATCTTGGTCATGGTTGCCGATAGAAACTTAGCGGCGGTATCTATTTCGCCCAGCATTATATTCCGCTGTGCCATTTCAAAAGGTAAAGTATTCTCTCCGCGTTTTCGCCACTGACCCATGAAGACAGTTTCCAATGCTTGACCTAGTTCGCTTGCAGTCCCTTCCTGTTCTTTTACCCATTCGGCAGCTTTATTTCTGGCAGCGAAATAGTCATTGGCCATATCATTTGGATACATACCCAAATACTTTTTGCCTATTTTATCCAAGGTTGTTGTCAGTTGGCGATAAGGTACAATCTGCCTTTTGAGCAGTTGATTCAAAGCCGTAGGCGTGAGTTTCGGAGTTTTGACTATATCTGCCCCGGTACTGACTATATCAAAAGCCGTTCTGCCGGATACACCCATAGCAAAATCAAGTCCTCCATAGACCCATATACCTACAAGGTTGACGCCTACGCCCCGTTTGAAGTCATTGACAATTCGCCAAGAGATTTCCTTGAGATTGCGATTGTCTTTTTGCGTCAATGCATAAATGACCGATTTATCTCTATCGTTCAGATAATCCATCGTAGCCGTGTATATCTCGCCAACCAAGGCTTGCGTAACTATGAATTGTGCCAAACGAGACACATCGCCCGTTTTGACTGTGTACTTCACAGCATCGCGCCATATATGGTACATATTCTCAATGGAGAATGTTCGATATTGCAATACGCTTTGCCAGGCAGGATGCCGTGCCCACCAACCGGGATTAGTATCCAGATTTCTTGGGAAAGACCTGTTCCTGACTGTCCGATATATTGCTTCTTCGAGGACTTCCGGGGCCAGAGGTTTGCCGCTAGCGACTTCGTTGGCCCAGTATTCGACAAATTCTTTATCGCCTAAGACTTTCAACCGTTCCATTAACGCCGTCTTGCTTTTACCCAAAGGATACCGCCAAATGCCATTTAGGAAACTTACAATTCTGTTTTCAACTGCGGGATATTCGGCTAAGGCTTGAATATCTTTTAAAATTTGTGATTTAGCGGCTTTGGCGATCCGGTATTCTGTACGGCTTTGCGTCCAAGCAACGATGCGACCACCTAAAGTCGTAGCAATCTTTTCTTGGCTTATACCCTGTAGCATCGAGGATTCGCCGGTAAATATAGCCCCAGATTTGAATAGATATTCTTTTTCTGCTTTGGAAACATGCAGGGTGCGCAAAAGAGTAGATAGGTCCCCAACTGTAGAAGCCTTGGCAAAACCGTCCATCCAGTTCTGTAATTGTCCAGGAAAAGAAAAGGCATATTTAGAAATAAACTGGTATCGTCTTAATTCTGAAGATAATCTTTGCGAGGGGCTGCTAGTGTGAGCAAAAGCATCTTCGATATAAGATTGCACAAATTCTGCTTTTTCAGGACCATACTCACGGCGGATATTATTTATGTGCTCTTGCAAGACAGGAAAGGATTTTGCTCCACGTCCTGGTCCCCAAACTCTCATCGCTTCTACAGCCATCCAGTTTCTGCGTAGTAAGCCAGGCAGCCATACTTCAGGATCGAATTCGAGATACTTATCTTGCCAGAAATCTGGCATCTCCAGACGGATACCTTCCAGATATTTGTTGCTAGTTCTTAAGGAATGTTGCCGCCAACTTTTTAGCGCTGCCATTACATCTTCGGGTTCCCAGTTACCTTTACCTGTTTTTTGTGCTTCCCGCTGATAGGCTCTCTTGTCCTGCACAAATCCAGGCAAATAATCCTCTGCTAATCCTTGGCCTGATTTATCCCAATGCTGGGCTATTCTTAGCAGGTCAGCCGCTATTTCGGGATCAGATATACCATTTTTTACGAGTCGTTTGAACCATCTTACGCCTTCAGGATTGAGCATTTCTGGTACTGGTTTGCCTGAGCCGGCAACAGGTAATTCCCTTCCAGCTACGGGCCTAGTCATTCCTACTTTATTCGCATCAATGAAGATGCGGTCTAGTATTCTGCGGAAAGATTTCGATATGGCTTTTATATTTTGAGGCGCATTTTTGGCTGAATCCAGATGATTAAGAAATTTGCCAAGAATTACCCGTTCATCTTTTGATAAATCTTTGTATAACTTCCTGCTGTTCCAAAGGTCAGCATTGCTTTGTTTGTATGTTCGATGTGTTATCTTCGTTGCATTTATGCCGATGATCTTGCCTGATGGACCAAGACTTTCCACATAGACTCGCCATTTATGAACCATTCTTCTAAGGACTTCCATTGTATCGGCAGAAACTTGGCCCGTATCGCTTACTAATTCGTCTGTTCTTGTTTTAAGGTGGCTTAATAGTTTATCGAACAGAATCGTGCTGCCGGGCGCAAACCCTCTGTCAAGTTTCTGCCGGGCCACAGTATTCTTTACTGACGCCCCTTGGACAACCAGATATGGGCCGCTTTTATCATGGAAGGCTTCACCAAGATAGACCATGGTTTTGCCTTCACCGCTGATGGCTGGTGCGTCATATTCGATGCCAAGACTTTTGGCTATCTTATTCAATGCTTCAGTATTTTTGGGATTAGGTTTATCTCCGATAATGAAATCGCCTTCAAGTGATATGGCTTTCGGCTTAACCTCTTGTGCCTTCAGAAGTGCTAGAGCTTCTTTTGCCGTCGGGCTAGGCGCTTCCGCCTGTGCAACTCCAAATAAGCCTCCTTCTGTCGGCGTTCCAATTCCCTCAGTGGTTTCAGTCGGGACACGTAGCTCAACAGTTCCAGGCTCCGCTCCGGTGTTAACGTAGTTCCTGAATTCCTTGAAGAATCGTTCTCGGATGACATTTATATCACCTCCATTGACTAGTTCACCTGCGTATTTATTCAGCAGGTCGTTGAATGGGCCAGTATAATGAGCCATCTGGTCGATGTAGAATTTCATTATGTCGGCCTGTTTCGCCAAGCCCTTGGATTGCTCTACATCAATTATATTTCCGCCTCTCGCTAATAGATCAGCTCTACCCTTTTTGATTACTTCACCAAAGGCATTGGCTTGTTTGCCTACTTCGCGCTGCAACCAAGTAAGAAGTCTTGCTTTCTCATCTAAAGCTAGAACTGTTTCTTCTTCCTTACCCCACAAAATTATCTCTGTCTTAGTTATTTTGCCAGCAGTTTTAGCCAACTTGATAACGTTTGCCACCTCATCATCGCTCAGTTTATGTTTGGTTCTGCCCTGTTTGCTGAGATATTCTTTGTAGATTTGCGTCTGAACCGGTCCTTTGGGTACTAATTCACCTATCATTACACCTACCGATTCAGGTATTTCGCCTTGCTGATAGCCTTCATAAAGATTTTGCTCTAAACTTGCTAGGGCCATGCCTTTTCTAGTATGCCCCTCGCTTATGTCAAGATTTTGTTCCTTGACACGTTCCAAGGTCATCCCAGCTTCACGGTATAACTTGGCAGCATCACTGGCTTCTCCTTGGCCCTGTCTTATGTTTATCTCTGCCCCTATCAACTTGGCCTCAATAGCGTTGGCGGCCTTATGAGGTATGACTACCATAGGATCGTCATCACCACGGAATAGGCGTTCATTTACCCGCCTGTGCCCGTTGATAACTACCCAAGTTTTGGTATTCCGGTCGAACCATATATCTATATGGCCTTCCCAGTCTTTATTCCATTTACCCCGTATCCGTGGCGGATTCCGTTTGTACTGCATCTGTTGGGGCCGCAGTTCCATCTGGCTGGGCCGGAGCATAAAGGGTGCAGTCTCGGCTTGTGCGGTTATTCTTTCGACCTGTTCTATCTTCGGCGGTTCGGCGGCAGCTTGGACTTCGGCATTGGGTTGTTGGCGAATCGGCGTCTCAATAGGTGGAGCAAGTTCGGCTGGGGCCGCTAGCTGGGCCCGTGGCGCGACTTCGGGGGCAATTCGGTGCTGTGGGACCACTTCCGGCTTTGCCTCGATTGTGGGGGCAACTGGGGGCTTCTGGGCCATTCTCTCCTGCAAAGCCTTCATTTTCAGGTCAACTTGCTTGGTGTTTATTTCGCCACGTTCAAAAGCCTCTATAATTGTATCCGCCGTCTCAACCGTAGGCTTTTTTGGCTTGAAGTTCTCAATCATTTCCTGCAAGCGAAGGTCGGGCAACATTGGTTCTTCGCCCACAATTTTCATCAGACTTTGCACTTGGCGCATGTTCAAATCGCCAGCATCGAAAGCCTTTTCGATTAGTTTTACTTTACCCTGTGCCCGATTAGCCACATAATCGTAATAGCCGCGCATGTAAGCCGGGTCATTCTTGACTTCTTTCAAAACGGTTTTTGCAGTTGTTGATAGTTGTTCTGCTATCATCTGATATGCTTGTGGGTCAATTCTTTTAAGCTCACCCAAGGCTCTTGCGCCAGTAGGATGCAATATCCGCAAGGCATAAGGTATGCCGGCAAATAGACCGCCGAAAGCGGCTTGCTCTCGACCAACCTTCTTCACCGTTTCAGGAGTCGCACCCGGTGTGAGGGCTTCGGCTGCCATCGCCGGGCCTGCAAAAGCAGCAGCAGTTTTAGGTATCGAGAGCGGTCCTCCGCCGGTCTTTGATAGAAGTCCGCCAGTTAAAGCACTAGCGCCTATCCCTCTTACCGTTTCCCCAGATGACCATCTTTCGATTATGGCGTTCAAGAGGGTATGCGATCCAAATAATTCAGCATTGGCCCCGAATCTGGCAAATTCGCCAGCTTTCCATACACGCAAAGTTATCCCCAAGGTTTTAAGCGCATGGAGTTCCGCCCAAAATTTTATGAGAGTTGACCCCTGGCTTACCGTTATATTAAATAGTCCCTTCAAACTAAGGGCATTTTGATCATGGATTTTTTGTAGTGCAAGTTGATTTACAGGGTCATTTAAGTCCACATCCCCAGCCAAAGGCATCTTCTTGTGCAACATATCCATCAGCGGACCCAATACATATTGCCCAGTGGCTCCAGAACGCAGTGCTTCGGCAACTAGCAGATGTTCGCTACTCCCATATTCGTTGGCTATCCTATCGCTTTCCGTTTCTAGGAATGAATTGAAATTCGTTTCGGCATCGGCCAGTTTTTCAAGCTGCTTTATCCCGTCGACTTGCTGCGGGATCGAGAGTATATTTTGTTGCCACAGTGGATATTTAGGCTGTTGCGCCCAGTCAAGTTGCTGGCCAATGCTCATTGGTCCGTTAGATGGTGAAATTTCTTGGAGCTTAGCAATATCTTCGAAACTGGGTGGGGACTCCAATATGGTATCATCTTGCCCCCAAGTATCCGGCTTTGCGGATTCGGCAATAGTGGTATTGCCTTGGCGCATTACCTCGTCATTTTCTCCCCATTGAGGCATTACTTTTTCCTTCTCTTGGTTCCGTCAGTATGTATATATTCCGTGCCGGAAGGTAGTCGATTGTATTCTTCGGCAGTTTTTGGTTGTGGTAGATTGGGCCATCGTTTTTGAAGTTCTTGCAGCCAAGCGGCATCTATTTCGGCCTGAGTTGGAGGCAAACTTACAGTTCCTGGTATGCTCAAATCGCCAGAAGCTATCTTGCTATTGAAGGCCGTAATGTATCTACCTGCCATTTCATCAACCATCGGTCCCAATCTATCGACAGTCATATCGGCATTTTCACGCAAAAGTTTCATACCCTCGCGGCTAAAATCGTTCTGGTAGAAATAAGCCAAATTACGCATATCTAAAGCATTTTGGCGTTGTTCTGCGGAGGCGGTTTGTATAAAAGCATTGTAGGCATTTATATCCACGCCGCCGGAAGTGGTTAAAAACATATTGAGCAAATACTTCTCCGCATCTGCAAGCAAGGTCAACTGTGAACTGGCTAAATCCGTAGTTGCTCTTTCATCAATAGTTGTAAAAGCGGAATCGTCTATAAGCGGGACAGTACTTTCCAAAGAGCCAGCTTTATAGACATGAACTGTCTTGCCATCTTTCAGTACATCTAAACCGTAGAATGCTTCTCTCATCGCAATATCAAATTCCCACTTGCCCCTTCTACCTAATTTTACATCTATGGCAAAGTTGTTAAGCCAACTCCTAACGGATTCGTTGGTATCTATAGGTACAGGTTTAGCCATTGCCGCAGCCAAGGAGTTGAATTGACTTAATCGCTCATCGACAGGAAAAAGTACAAGTTCTTTTTGGGGAAGTCTATTGATAAAATCTAAGCCCCCTTTGACATCCCGTTTTCTTAGATAATCCATAAGTGTAGATTCGATTTCTTCTGCCCTTAGTCTTTTGTTTTCATTCTTGATTCCTATTTCAACGTTAAATCTGGCTATGGCAGCATTTATTCTTTGGCTATCGCCTTCAAAGCGTGTGTTTCTGTTTATTTCCTGAATGGCCTCTTTTTCGGTTAATTCCTCGCTGTCAACCGCCAATATCAAGGATTGAACATAATCTTCATCGGCTTTTTGGTCTCTTTCGGTTTGTAATCTTTTATCTGTACTCTCCAATCCACCGAGAAAATTCTGGACCATTCGCTCGTTGACGGCAGTTTTTTGCAAATCGCCCACAGCATAGGCATCTTGGACTACCATATCCGTATAAATACGAGCGCTTTCTAAATCAAACTTGCCTGTTTGTAAATTGTCTTCTATCGTTCCCAGTTCGGCCCAAACACCAGCCTCAGCCGCATTTTGAGCAATGGCTATTTGTCTCTGGTTTATCTGCAAGGATTCCTGGTTTTTGTGCAGTTCGCTATTGTCCAGCCATTCCTGTCGCAGGATTTGCGAAACGCCACTGAGATTATCTGAAACAATTTTGTCTCTTAGGCGATCATAATCCGCAGCCCAATCTGTTGCTATTTGGTTAAGCGGCTTTTTCTTAAACGCCGTAGGAATAGCTAAGCCTTTGGCATTTCGGAGCAAATTGCCTTGGGCATCTTCCTGATATACAAAACCATCCCCATAATGATTGGCTACCCAAGAGTCATTTTTATATTGGAAGGCATTTGTGCCGGTACTCAGTTGAACGTTGGAGTGCCGCAATTTGGTGCGGTCATCCTGCTCTTTGAGTTTTTGCATCAAATCAGCCAGGCCGCCGATAGCTTCTCCTGCTTGGGCCATAGCGCGGTATTCATCTGTGAACCAGCCCTGCGGTATCTCCGGGGCTATGGCTCTTTCAACGCCTACCTGTTTTTCCCAAACCGGAATTTGTGGCACAGTTTATCCTTATGGTTTCATTTGCTTATATCTATAAAACACATCTGACCCGCCGGACAATAACGAACTGCCAGCCCCTATTAACCCAGCCTTGGCCGCGCTTCTGCCCTGCATCAAAGATAATCCTGCTTGGCTACGGTAATACCCAGCCCTCTGTTGCCCGCCCCAGCCAGTCATTAGAATATCCTGGCGAATCTTAGTGGCCGTATCCTGAAGTACCAGAAGGGGCGTCCCTGCCCCAGTTAAGCCTGCCTTGGCATATAAGGTTCGCTGGGTAGCCTTCAGACGCCGACCTTTTTCAGCTATAAGTCCAGCCTCATATCCGGCTGCCAATTCTTCCCGCCGAGCCTGCTGTTCGGCGATTTTGGCATTGTAGGCCATATTAGCCTTTTGCTGTTGACCAGAAGCGTAAGTACCATAGGCTGTAGTCGCTGTGCCTGCTGCCGCAGCTATAGCAACATCAACGCCAACGGCAAAACTTGCGGCGGCGGCTTGTGTGGCTGCCGACATACCAGCAGTTACTAAGGCGGTTCCAATTTCAAAAGGCATAGTTTCACCTTTCGATGATTAAAGCAAACATTCTAGCGTCTGAATGGTCGGCGTGATATTTTCTCAATAGACCTTCATATTCTAGTCCAAGCCATTCAGCAAATCGTACCCCTTCAGGAAAATCCACCCGTAACGGAGCTTGTATGCGAATCAATTTATATTCCTCTATCCAAGCGGCCAATATCCGTTTTACCGCTTTGGGCATAAAACCATATTCGCCTATATCGGCCACGAACAGACACCAGCCTTCTGCAAAACCTGCGTAGATGATTTCCAAACCGCCACAGCCGATAATTCTTCCTTCGTAAATTCCCGTAACCGCCGGACCTCTGTTTTCCTTCATCTTAGCCCATTCGATTGTCTGCTCGTTTATTTCCAAGGTTGGCTGTTTGGCCTGCCCCTTGATAATCTCCAAGGCATGTTCGGCTTTATACGATACAATTTCTAATGCCATAAATCTATCCATCAATAGCCAACGGCAAACCAAAAAACGGGCGTAAGCCTAGTTCCTACGCGAGAGCGAATCTTGAAACTAGCGGCACTTAAAGTATGGGCATAAGGCGCATAATCACCACTGGTATCATTAGTTTTCGCTGGAGTGATTTGTATGTTATAGCAACCATTCGTGAAAGCTGTGGCAAAAGTAACAGTCGTATCCGCCCAAGTGCTGTTAGTTAAGGTCGCGCTTCCCCATTTCATAATCATGCCGTTAGGCAACGTGCAACTGACCGTACCAGCAGCCATGCCAGCGGCCACTGTAGGGCTAAAAACAGATATGTTGTTATCCACATAAGCCTTGATGGATTGTTGCGTAGCCAACTTGGTGTTTGAATCACTACCCATAGCATCTTCGTCTAAGATTGCCGTACCCGACACGCCTGTATCTATAACTGGGCTGGTCAAGGTTGGCGTAGTTAGGGTCTTGCCGGTCATGGTCAATGTTCCGGCAGCCACAAAATCATAGACGGAATCTTGGCTGGGCGGTGAAGTCGTACTGCCGGCATTAGCCCCCATATCATCTTCATCGAGTACAGTAATGCTATCAGGCACGCCTAATGTAGCCCTAGCAGTTGCCGCGTCAGCATCGTCAAGTATGGTTTGGGCAAAAGCGCTTATTCCCAGCGTAGTCAAGGCTGCTCCGGCATTGGCATCATCCAGCAAGGTAGCTGCAAAAGCTGAAGCCGTTGTGCCGGTAATGGTAGTCGCCGTAACCGAAGGCAGGCCATTGGCATCGAAAGTCAGATAAGACGAAGCCCTGCTGACGGCATCGTCCAAGGCACAGGCTGCCTCTACTGTTGAACCGTCAGTAATAGGCACACGCAAAGATCGG
>Ga0208958_1001078_pt1 | contig 28882 bp, 26 predicted proteins | sample RifOxyB1_FD_184032 | JGI IMG/M metagenome (GOLD analysis project Ga0208958, IMG submission 184032) | Soil microbial communities from Rifle, Colorado - Rifle Oxygen_injection B1 (SPAdes) | ecosystem: Environmental > Terrestrial > Deep subsurface > Rock core/Sediment | place: Rifle, Colorado...
GCGTCCGCCTGCTGCCGCCGCTGAACCTGACGCTCGACGAGGCCCGCGAACTGATCACCCGGTTCGAAGCCGCCTGCGAGGCCGCCCGCGAGAAGTGGGCCGCTTGATGGCCCGGCACTTCCTCGACATCCACCTGCTGGACGCCGCCGATCTGCGGTCCATCCTCGATGACGCCCACGCCCGAAAGGCCGCCCGCAAGGGCTGGCCCCAGGGGCGTCCCGACGCCGACGCGCCGGGCAAGGACCGGGTCCTGGCCATGATCTTCGAGAAGAACTCGACCCGCACCCGGTTCAGCTTCGACGCGGCCATCCGCCAGCTGGGCGGCGCCTCGATCATCGCCACGGCGTCCGATATGCAGCTGGGCCGGGGCGAGCCGGTCGAGGACACGGCCCGCGTCCTGTCGCGCATGGTCGACGCCGTGATGATCCGCGCCAACAGCCATGAGGACGTCGAACGCTTCGCCCGCGTCTCGACCGTGCCGGTGATCAACGGCCTGACTGACCGGTCGCATCCGTGCCAGATCCTGGCCGACCTGCAGACGATCGAGGAGCATTGCGGCCCGGTCTCGGGCAAGACCATCGCCTGGGTCGGCGACGGCAACAATGTCTGCCACAGCTTCATGCATGCGGCGCCCAAGTTCGGCTTCCACCTGAACGTCGCCTGCCCGGCGGAGTACCATCCGGATCTGCGCGACCTGGCCAAGGGCGGAAACGCCGTCACCCTGACCAGCGACCCGCGCGAGGCGGTCAAGGGCGCCGACGTCGTGGTCACCGACACCTGGGTCTCGATGGGCGACCAGGACTATGAGGCGCGTCTGGCGGCCTTCGAGGCCTATGCGGTGGACGAGGCCCTGATGGAGCTCGCCGACCCGGACGCGGTCTTCCTGCACTGCCTGCCCGCCCACCGGGGCGAGGAAGTCACCGACGCCGTCATCGACGGCCCCCGCTCCCTGGTCTGGGACGAGGCCGAAAACCGCATCCACGCCCAGAAGGCGGTCCTGGCCTGGTGTTTCGCAGGCTGACGTTGATCTGATGGTCGCCAGGCCGCGCCTTGCGCGGTCTGGCTCTTGCTTCCTTCCGGTCACGCGTGTCGCGCGCCTGGGGAGGCTGAGGCCATGACCACCATATCCGCTGCGGGTTCCACCCTCACGCAACAGCTCTATCAGAAGCTGTTCGACCGTCTGAACACCGACGGCGACGACGCCCTGACGCTGGACGAAATCAGCGCCGTCGATGCTGGAAACGCCAAAGTTTTGAAGGCTTTCGAAACCTTCGACGCCGACGCGGACGGTCGCGTCACCCGCGCCGAAATGACGCCCGCCGACACCTTCGGCGCCGACACCCTCAACGCCCTGGTCCAGGCTCAATCCGGGTCGGAATCCATTTCCGATCAGGAATATCTTGCCGACTGGTTCGCCCAAACCGACACGGACGGCGACGGTCTTGTGTCGAAGGCGGAACGTCAGGCCTCGGCCGACCTGCGTCGCGCCGCCGCCTATGACGCCGGCTATACGGATAGCCGCGTGTTGCTGACCCGCTTCGGGACGGACGCCGAACAAGCGCTGTCGATCGACGACTTCTCGGTCGGCCACGCCCTCACCCTGAAGGCCTCGCAGATTTCGGACGCCCCGCCGGCGGAACTGGCGCTGGCGCGCGGCGAGACGGCGCCAGACGCCGCTGAACCGATCTCGCGCGACCAGGTAATCGCCGATCTGGCCGAGCGCGACTCCGGGCCGGAGGGAAGCCTCCGTTTCCTGAGCCGTCAGATCGACGGCCTGCGCGCCGCCGAATCCGCCCGCATCGCCGCAGACCCCGTCAGCGACGCCCTGGCGGTCCGACTGTTCCAGCAGGCGCTGAGCAACTGGAGCTCGGCGGAGGCCGGTTCGTCGCAGAACGATATCCTCGCCTAAGCGTCTGAGCGACAGGCTGGCCGCCCCAGCCTCCGGCTCCGGTAGCGGCTGAAGCCGGAGGCCTCGTCGCGGTCCTATTGCAGGTTGACGTCCGACACGCCGCCCACGTCCGGCTGGGTCTTGGTCAGATTGGCCTTCAGCACCTCGTAGCCGAAGCCGAGCGAGCCCTTGTCGGACACCCAGACCCGGCCGTCCTGGGCGTCGAAGCGGATCAGGGTCAGGTGCGGGTCGTCCTTGCCGTCCGGGTACCAGGCGGCCACGACCGGGTTCCAGTATTTGTCGATCCGGGCGCGGTCCTGGTCGATCGACAGGGCGCCGTGGATACAGGCCTGCACCTTCTGGTCCTTGGCCTGATAGCAGAACATGCCGTCCTGACCGCCGACCGCCACGTCGCGGGCGAAGTCGGTGTCGTTGCGGCTGAAGAACCAGATGGTCCCGGTCTCCGGCTCGCCGAAGCCGGTCATCGGCTGATGGTGGTATCCCGCCTGGTCCAGACCCAGCATGCCGGTGTTGGACTCCTTCAGGCTGTTCCAGAATTCCTTTTCCGCCTCGGCGGGGGTCAGTTTGTCGGCCATGGTCGCATCTCCTGTCTTGGGTTCGCAGGATCAACCGGCGGGCTTCGCTCGGGTTCCGGACGCGGGCGGGCGCAGAGCGCCGGACGTCCGCGCAAATAGGATGACGAAGGCACGCCGGCGCTCCTATTTCCGAAGGCCAACATCTGTCTTTTCAATGGGTTGAAAATGGCAGTCGGCGATCAGCGCGCCATAGGGCAGGGCCGGACTATAATCCTGCCCGGTCTTTGACATCGCCATGCCTGCCGGCCTTTCCGGCTTCTAAAGGGGCGGCTGGGCGCAACCGGCGTCAGATTGCACTGTGCAATTCGTGGCGGCCGAGAAAGACTATGGAAAACAGGCAATTGTCTCCAATTGCACATTGCACCGGTTTTTGTCCGGACGAGCAATTCCCGCCTTTCGCCTCAGGCGAGGTGCGCTGCCCTCCACTAGGGCGTGGGGATCCAGGCCGGCCGCTCCGCCCCGAACAGGGTGGCCAGATGGATCAGCAGCAGCAGGGCCAGGGCGGCCGCCCCCACCATGATGAACCGCCACGGGATCATGCGCGGTCCCTTGAACGGGTCGGGCGGCAGGGCGCCGCGCCAGCCGGCGAAGACCATGACGGCCAGGACGGCGCCCAGCAGGATCAGAGTGGGGAACAGGCTCATGACCCCGCAGGTGGCCCAGGGACGGCCGGGATGCAAGCCGAAGCCGGCGCGGCCCTGCAAGAGATGTCCACAGGCAGGAGACTCGCCGCAACATCTTGCGGTTAACCATGCGTTTACACCCTCGATCTTGGCGTTATAGCCTGATCGCACAGGTCGGGAGCCGAATCAGTGAGCGCAGCGGCGCCTTGGAGCGTAAAGGGTATTGATCCGAAGGCCCGCGAGGTCGCCAAGGATCTTGCGCGTCGCTCGGGCATGACGCTGGGCGAATGGCTGAATTCCATGATCATGGAGGACGAGGAGGAGGGCTACGCCACCCTGCCGCGTCGCGGCTCCGCCGCAGAGACCTTCGAACGTCGCACCCGCACCCGCCGCCTGGACGACGCCTATGAGGTGGGGGACGAGGGCTGGCAAAGGCTGGGCGCCTCCATCGAGGCCATCGCCGCCCGGCTCGAGGCGGCCGAGCGCCGCTCGACCGTCGCCATCCAGGGGGTGGACCAGGCGGTCGCCGGTCTGGTGCGCCGCCTCGACGGCCATGAGGCCGACAGCAAGGGGCAGGCCCGTCGTCTGGACGACATCGCCGAAGAGCTGCGCGAGGGCCACCGCCGTCTGCGCGCCTTCGAACGCGACACCGGGCCCCAGGTCCAGGACAGCTTCACCAAGGTCGAACAGTCGATCGGCGCCCTGGCGGGCCGCCTCTACGACATCGAGGAACGCCAGCGCGCCGGGGTCTCCGAGCTGCGTCAGCGGATGGAAGCGGTCGAGAAGGCCGCCGGTCCCGGCGTCGGCACGGACCTGCTGGCCCAGGTCGGCGCCCGTCTCGATCAGGCCCAGAGCCGGACCACCGAGGCGCTGAAGACTCTCGAACGCTCCTTCGCCGAACTGGACCAGCGGCTGCGCGCCGCCGAGGGCAGGGTCGAGCCCGAAGGCGCCCGCGATTCGGCCCGGCTCGAGAAACTGGCCGAGACCCTGTCGCGCCAGATCGAGACCAACCGCGCCGAGATGATGCAGAGGCTGGACGCCGCCGAGACCGGCGCCCGGATCGAGCGGATCGAGCAGACGGTGCGCGGCCTGGGCGACCAGCTGAACGCCTCGGAGCTGAAGGGCGCCCAGGGTCTGGAGGCCATGGGCCGCGAGGTCCTGAAGATCGCCCAGAACCTGAACAGCCGCGTCCAGACGGTCGAGCGCGAGGCGGTCGAGCGCGCCGAGGCGGTGACCCGCAACGTGAGCGACCAGCTGAACCGCAAGCTGGAGGCCGACCTGTCGCGCCACGCGACCCGGGTGGATCAGGAGTTCGCCCGCCACGTCGACCGGGTCGACCAGCGTCTGACCGCCAGCGAAGACCGCCACGCCCTGGCGCTGGAAAAGCTGGGCGGAGAGATCACCCGGATCTCGGACCAGCTCAGCGACCGGATCGCCCAGTCCGAGCGCCGCTCGCAACAGGCCCTGGACGACATCGCGCGCCGCCTGTCCGAAAGCTCCGAGAAGATCGAGCAGCGCTACGACCGCGCCTCCGGCGAACTGGCCGAGCGGATGCGGCTCAGCGAGGAGCGGACGGCGCGTCTGCTGGCCGAGGCGCGCGAGAGCATCGACGCCCGTCGCACCGTTGTCTCGCGCGACGACCTGTCGCTGGACTTCCCGGAGAGCGAGCCGGTCGAGCCCCCCCGTCGGGCCGTGGCCGAACGGGTTTCCGCCGCGTCCGTCTCGGCGCCGGCGCAGACGGACTGGCGTTCCTCCGTCTTCCCGGAGGATTCCTTCGACAGCCACGACGACTGGTCGGTCGATCCGGTCACGCCGGACGCCGCCGTCGCCGCGCCTTTCCCGGCCGCCCAGGCCCTCTCCGTCTCGACGGCCGCGCCTGAACCCGCGCCGGCTCCGGCCGAGCCGGCCTTCCAGCCCGAACCGGAACCGGTCGCGCCGCCCTCCGCAGCCATCGAGCCCGAACCCGTCATCCAGCCCTTCGCCGGCTTTGGCGGGGCCGATGTGGACGACGCGCTCGAGGCCACGGCGACGGGTTTCGCCGCGCCGGAACCCGCTGCGGCTCCTGAGCCCTCCCGACCCGTCGCCATCGACGGGGGCGACGACGACTTCCGCGCCGAGACCGACTTCGTTGATCCCCGTCGCCTGCGCGCCAGCATGGGCGCCGCCGCCGCCGCGGGCCGGGCGGCCTCGACCCGCAGCACCATCGACGCCGCCCGCGCCGCCATGACCACGCCCGTCCCTGCCACGGAGGCGCCGCGCCAGGGCTTCGGCCTCGCGCCCCGGCGCGGCGGCAAGTCCAAGCTGCAGGAGCGGCTGGACAAGCAGGCGGCCAAGGACGGCTCCACCGTCAAGAAGGCCTTCCTCGCCTCGGTCACCGCCGTGGCCCTGACCGGCGGCGGCTACGCCTTCCTGTCCCTGGCCGACGGCTCGAACCTGTCCCAGTTGGAGCTGCCCGGCCTGACCGGAGCCGCCCCCGCCGCCCAGACGGACCCGACGCCCCTCGCCCTTGCGGTCACCCCGACCGACGCCGTCCCGACGCCTGACGGCGGCGTCGCCGAGTTCGACCGGGCGGTTTCCCGCATCGAGGCCGGCGATCTGGACGGGGTCGAGGAGCTTAAGCGCGCAGCCAATCTCGGCTACGGCCCCGCCCAGACCTATCTGGGCCAGCTCTATCTGACCGGCGGCGCCGGCCTGGACGCCAATCCGGCCGAGAGCCGCCAGTGGGGGCGCCGCGCCGCCGAGGCCGGCGACCCCCGGGGCATGCACCTCTACGGCATGCAACTGTACGAAGGCGACGGCGGGCCGACCAATCAGGCCGAGGGGCTGATCTGGCTGCTGCGCGCGGCGGAGAAGGGGCTGACCGACAGCCAGTACAATGTCGCGCGGATCTACGAGACCGGCGCCGACGGCGTGGCCAAGAACGGCACCGAGGCCCTGAAGTGGTACATGATCGCCGCCCGCAGCGGCGACAGCGAGGCTCAGGCGGCGGTCAACCGGCTGCGCCCGACCGCCTCCGCCACCGCCCAGCGCGCCGCCCGCACCGCCGCCGACGCCTTCATGCGCCAGCAGGCCCAAGCCCAGGGATAAGGGCGGGTTAAAGCTTTTCAGGCATGGGTGGCGGCGCGTCCCTCGCGTCGCTAAAGATCACCCGTCGCCATCCGGCGCCTCCCTTTCCGCTCCAGCCGAAGGCGCGTCCTTTGGACATCTATCTGCCGATCGCCGAGGTTTCGGTGAACTGGCCGACCCTGGTGATTCTGGGGGCGGTGGTGGGGTTCGTCTCGGGCCTGTTCGGCATCGGCGGCGGTTTCCTGATGGCGCCGATCCTGGTCTTCCTGGGCATTCCCCCCACCGTCGCCGTCGCCAGCCAGGCCAGCCACGTCGTCGCCTCCTCGACCTCCGGCGTCATCCGCTACGCGGGCCAGGGGGCGGTCGATTTCAGGATGGGCGGGGTCATGGCCGCCGGCGGCGCCCTGGGCGCGCTCGCGGGCGTCGAACTGTTCCGTTACCTGCGGCTTCTGGGCCAGGCCGATCTGGTCGTGGCCCTGTCCTATCTGATCTTCCTCGGCGTCATCGGCTCTCTGATGCTGCACGAGAGCCTGACCCAGATCCTGCGCCGCCGCCGCGGCCAGCCCGCGCCGCGCAAGGACCGTCGCCGCCCTCTTTGGCTGTACGGTTTGCCTCTGAAGATGAAGTTCCCCAAGTCCGGCCTCTATATCAGCGCCCTGCCGCCGTTCGGCCTGGGCGTCTTCGCCGGGGTCCTGTCGGCCATCATGGGGGTCGGCGGCGGCTTCATCCTGGTGCCGGCCATGCTCTATGTGCTGCGGATGCGGGCCGGAGCGGTCGTGGGCACCAGCCTGTTCCAGATCATCATCACCACGGCCATCACCACCATTCTCCAGGCCGGCCGGAACCAGACGGTCGACATTCTTCTGTCCACCATCCTGCTGCTGGGCGGGGTGGTCGGCGCCCAGATCGGCGCCCGGTTCGCCGGCCGGTTCCGGGCGGAGGAGCTGCGCGCCGCCCTGGGGCTGATCGTCCTGCTAGTCGGCATTCAGATGGGACTGGACCTGTTCGTCCGGCCCAGCGACATCTTCCTGCTTGCGCCGGGGGTATCGGACTGATGCTGGCCTTGCCGCCCTCGCCGCCCGCCATAGAGGTTCCCGCCCTGGAGCGATCCGAGGCGACGACCGGCGAGTTGCGCGTCGCCGCCGCCCTGACGGACGCCCGCGTCCGCGTGGACTCCAGCTTCACCGGCGCCTCGATCGTCCTGTATGGCGCCGTCTTCAATCCGACGGACCAGCCCGCCGACGTCGTCGTGGTGGTGCGTGGCCCGGACGCGCCGGTCCGCCTGGTCAAGAAGACCCGAAACATGGGCGTGTGGCTGAACAGCCGTCCGGTCCTGTTCGAGGGCGCGCCGGGCTTCTACATGACGGCCTCGACCCGCCCTCTGTCCGACATCGCCGACTTCGGCCAGCTGCGTCGACTGGGCGTCGGGGTCGACCATCTGCGCATCGACGCCCCGGAAGAGGCCGGAACCGTGACCCGCTACGGCGTCCGGGACGTCGTCGTCAGCCGCCTGGGCGACGACTACCTGGACTGGCGCCGCGCCGTGATCAGGCTGAAGGAGGCGGCGGCCCTTTACGACACCGACCCTGAAGGCGTCCAGTTCGTGGACCGCGGCCTGTTCCGCGCCGAGGTCAAACTGCCGACCGTCGCGCCCACCGGCAAATACTATGCCGAGGTCTGGCTGTTCCAGGAGGGCGAGCCGCGCTCGGTGTCCAACCTGACCCTGACGGTGGAAAAGGTCGGGCTGGAGCGGGATATCTACGAGTTCGCCCATCGTCGGCCCTGGCTGTACGGCGTCCTCTGCGTCCTGCTGGCGGCCCTGACCGGCTATGGCGCCTCGCGCCTGTTCAGTCGTCGCGACTGAAGCCTAGTTCGGCCCGCAGGGCTTCGGCCGTCAGCCCGCCGGCGCGCAGTTCCGCCAAGGTCACGGACCGGTCCCGCTTGGCGTAGCGCCGCCCGTCAGGCCCGGTCAGCAGGCGGTGATGGCGATAGACGGGCGCAGGCCAGCCCATCAGGGTCTGGATCAACCGCTGAACATGGGTCGCCTCGAACAGGTCCTCGCCCCGGATCACATGGTCGACGCCTTGAAGCGCGTCGTCGTGCGTCACGGCCAGATGATAGGCGACCCCGGCGTCCTTGCGCGCCAGGACCACGTCCCCGGCCGCGTCCGGCCGCACCGGGACGACGCCGCTCTCGCCGTTCGGGCCTTGGCCCTCTTCGATGAAGTGAAACCCGGTCCAGGCCGCCTCGCCCAGGGCTTCCCGCGCCCGGTCCAGCGACAGCCGCCAGGCGAAGGGGCGGCCGGTCTCCAGGAAATGGGCTTCTTCGTCCGGCGTATGCGGACCGGGCCGGGCCGCCTCCATCTTGCCATGCGGCGCGTCTCCGATCCCGGTGAGGACCTCCGTCCGTGTACGGAAGCAGCGATACAGAAGGCCCCGGTCCTGCAGGGCGTCGATGACGGCGGCGTAGTCCGCCAGATGGATCGACTGGCGTCGCACCGGCGTCTCCCACTCCAGCCCCAGCCAGGCCAGGTCCTCCAGAATGGCCGTCTCGAACTCCGGGCGGCAGCGGGTCGGGTCGATGTCCTCGATCCGCAAGACGAACCGTCCGCCGGCCGCCTTCGCGGCGGACCAGGCGGTCAGGGCGGAGAAGGCGTGGCCCTTGTGCAGACGACCTGTCGGGGAGGGGGCGAAGCGGGTGGCGAACATCGCCATGATACTAGCGGTTTCCGGACCCGAACGGCGCCCCGCCCTTTTCGAGATCGTCCATGCGGCCTAAGCAATGGAAATGCCCCTCGCGCCCACAGCTCAGGAGATCGCCGCCGCGCGCCAGGCCCTGGCCGAGGCCGATCCCGCCCTGGCGCGCGCCCACGCCCAGACGCCGGCGTTCGAATGGCGCCTGCGCCCCGGCGGCTATGAAGGCCTGTTCCGCATGATCGTGGAGCAGCAGGTGTCCGTGGCGGCGGCGGCCTCGATCTGGGCGCGCACGGTCGAGGGCCTGGGCGGGCGGGTGACGCCGGACGCGGTGCTGGCCCACGACATCGACGCCCTGCGCGCCTTCGGCCTGTCCGGTCAGAAGGCGAAGTACGGCCGCGAGATCGCGCTCGCCCAGGTCGAGGGTCGGGTCGACCTGGACCATATGCAGACCCTGTCCGACGAGGAGGCGATCGCCGCTCTGACGGCGATCAAGGGCGTCGGCAAATGGACGGCCGAGACCTATCTGATGTTCTGCGAAGGCCGGCTGAACGTCTTTCCGGGCGGCGACGTGGCGCTTCAGGAGGCGATGCGCTGGGCCGACCGGGCCGAGCTGCGTCCAAACGAGAAACAAGCGTATCTCCGCGCCGAGGTCTGGCGGCCGCATCGGGGCGTGGCGGCGCATCTGCTGTGGGGATGGTATGGGGGCGTGAGGCGCGGCGAGATCGTGCTGGAGGACCTGCCCGCGTGACCCCGCTGGACCCCGCCCTGACCGAGCCGCTGCGCGATCCGCGCACAGTGCTCGCCGCCCTCGACTTCGCCGGGGTGGCGGTGTTCGCGGCCACCGGCGCCCTGGCCGCCGCGCGCGAGAAACACGACGTCATCACCTTCGCCTTCTTCGCCGCCATTACCGGGGTCGGGGGCGGCACCCTGCGCGACCTGCTGCTCGGCCTGCCGGTCTTCTGGGTGCAGGACTGGCGCTACATGGCCGTCTGCCTGTTGGCGGCCGTGGCCATCTGGCTGATCGGTCAGCGGGATTGGCGGTTCAGGGCCCTGCTTTGGCTGGATGCGGTCGGTCTGGGCGCCTATGGGGTCATGGGGGCGGCCAAGGCCGAGGCGGCCGGCGCCCATCCGCTGATCTGCATCGTCATGGGTACTCTGACCGCCTGTTTCGGCGGGGTGGTGCGCGACACCCTGGCGGGCCAGCCCTCGATCCTGCTGCGGCGCGAGATCAACGTGACCGCAGCCATACTGGCGGCGACCCTCTATATCGTGCTTCGGATCCCCGAGGCGCCGATCTGGCCCGCCGCCATCGTCGCTGCGGTGGCCGGTTTCATGCTCCGAGCCGGCGCCCTGCGCTGGGGATGGACCCTGCCAGGCTTTCCGGCGCGTAATTGAGCCTGTTTCGTCGTCTCTTCGTCATGGCGGCGTCTTCGAATCGGGCGTAGGCTAAGCCTCTAGGACTTAGGAAGGAGGCGCGTCTTCAATCCTGTAGCTTCCATACCCCCCGCCGTGAACGGGAGGACCTGATGCAGGTCCTTCACCGACCGCCGTCGGGCTTCCCCGCCCTTGTTCTGAACGCGGACTTTCGGCCCCTGTCCTATTATCCCCTGTCGCTCTGGCCGTGGGAGGAGGCGGTCAAGGCGGTCTATCAGGACCGGGTGGACGTGGTGTCGCTGTACGACAAGGTGGTGCGTTCTCCGTCCATGGAGATGCGCCTGCCCAGCGTCATCGCGCTCAAGACCTATGTGGATCAGGATCGCAGCCCCGCCTTCACCCGTTTCAACGTCTTCCTGCGCGACGGCTTCGCCTGTCAGTACTGCGGGGAGTCGACCGAGCTGACCTTCGACCATATCATTCCGCGTTCGCACGGCGGGCGCACGACCTGGGAGAACATCGTCGCCGCCTGCGGTCCCTGCAATCTGGCCAAGGGCGGCCGCACCCCCCGCCAGGCCATGATGCCCATCCGCCGCGAACCCTACCGCCCGAACGCCTGGCAGCTGCAGGAGGCAGGCCGCCGCTTCCCGCCTCACTACCTGCACCAGAGCTGGCTCGACTACCTGTACTGGGACATAGAGCTCGAACCTTAGGGTTCTTTTCAGTTGCTCGAAATGGCTCAAACACCCTTGTGGTGGGCAGGTTCAGGGTTCGTTCTTTTACCGCTGATTTCTCGATTATCCTCCGAAATCCTCCCGGCTGGTGACCATGTGGTGACCAAAACCGGGACCAGAAACGCGGCCCCTCGTGGGCCCGAGGAGAGATCGAATGGTTCAGAACCCGAGGTCCGGAAAGATCACCAAACGCCTGGTCGATGCCCTGACGCCCGAAGGGGTGCGCTTCACCCTCTGGGACACGCAGCTCAAGGGTTTCGGGGTGCGGGTCGCCGTCAGCGACACCAAAACCTACGTCGTCCGATACAGGACGATCGGCGGCGCTGACCGCCTCCTTCACATCGCTCGCCATGGTGTGGTGACCGCGGAAGAAGCCCGCGAAAGAGCGGCGGCTGTGCTGGCCGAAGTCGCGTCAGGTGGTGACCCTCAGGGGACCAAAGTCGAACGACGCGAAGAACTGACAATGTCGGAGCTCTGCGACCTCTACATGAAGGAGGGCGTGACGATGAAGAAAGCGACGACCCTGCGGATCGACCGCATCCGCATCGCCCGCCACATCAAACCCCGCCTGGGCAAGATGAAGGTCACCGATATCGGCCGAGCGGACATCGAGCGGCTGATGGTCGATGTTGGATCGGGACGTATCCGTGGAGAGGCGACGCCGCACACCCGCGGCGGAATTCATGCGGCCTCGCGCACGGTCGGTCTGCTGGGCGGCATCTTCACGTTTGCGGTTGAGCGGGAGTTCGTGAAGACCAACCCGACGCGCGGCGTGAAACGCTACAAGGACAACCGCCGGGATCGGTTCCTTTCTCCGGCGGAACTCGCCCGGCTCGGAGATGTCCTGGCGGAGCTCGAGAAGCACGGGGGCGATCCACGCCACATCAACATCATCCGCCTTCTTGCGCTGACCGGCGCCCGCAAGAACGAGATCGCCAGGCTCAAGTGGTCGGAGATCGATCGCACCATGGGGATGCTCCGGCTTGAGGATTCCAAGACAGGGGCGAAGGTCATCCGTCTCGGGAGCGCGGCGCTGAAGCTGATCGAGGGCCTCCTCTCGAACGGGAGCATCTATGTGTTCCCTGATCGGAGGGATCCGAAGCGTCCGATCGCCAATCTCGACTGGGCCTGGGTCGGCATCCGCAAAAGGGCCGGGATGGAGGACCTGCGGATCCATGACCTTCGGCACAGCTTTGCGAGCGCGGGGCTGGCCGGCGGCGAAGGACTTCAGCTTATCGGCAAACTGCTCGGCCACAGTCACGTCAGCACCACCAGCCGATACGCCCACCTGGCGGACGACCCGGTCCGTGCGGCCGCCGACAGGATCAGCGAGAGCGTCGCCGCCTCTCTCGCGGGCTGGTCGGTTGAAGAAGGACAGACGGCCCACTGAAAGAAGGCCGCCCGGCGGTGGCGCCGGGCGGCCCAAGAGGCTGGGATGGGATTGGGGAGCTAGGCGCCCTCGTGAGCGGCCTCGCCCCAATGTCCGGCCTGCCGAGGCTGGCTCGACGAAGACCGGAGGCCCGAGAGCTGGCTGCGCGCCCACTCATGCAGCAGGCTCTTGGGGTAGTAGGGCGTCCGTCCGAGGTGGGTGCAGGGCGGTCCGTCAGACCGTGTGCAGAACACCTTCGCCAGGGTCGATGGCGAACGGCGGATGCCCATGCGCAGAAGCTCGGTGGACGCTTCCTTGCGGGTCAGCAGCATTTCCTCAGTTCCGTGAAGATGTAGACCGGCCATGTGGCGCTCCTTTCCGTCTGAACCAGAACTGTAATCAAGCAAGCACTGGCGGAAATGAGCTGCAACCGGCGAACATGCGGAGATTATTGAGGAAAATATCGGCGCCTTGTCCGATCTGTTTCGCTCGGTTTCTATTGGGTCGATCTCTTCTGTTTTCTCACGCCCTTGTGATGACACGCACCCAGCGCCACGGCTTGGTCCGCGTCTGCAGGGCCGCCTGGGGGTAGGCGGCATGTGCTGCGGTTATCCGGATGCGCTCGCCTCCGCAGTTTCATAAGAACGAGGCTTTGGAGACTGGGGACGACGGGAATGAAGCTAGAAGACGTGCCAGCGAGCTCGACCGGTGTATCGCAAGCCACACTGACACCAGCCTTGAAGGCGCTGTCGGCGTCCCGATTTCTTGCTGCTCTTCCTCTCGGCGGTCTTTCGCAGGCGGAGGTCGATAAGCTTGTCGGCATCCTTCTGAGATCCAATGACCTCGTCTCGCAGATGCCTAACCCCTTTCGGCAAACCCGCCGCGACGCCTTCGTCGTGGAAGTCTTGTCCGAGGTTGGGTCCCGGTATGGCGTGGATGTCGCCGCAGCTATTGAGGAGGCATTCGAAGTCCATCGAACGGTTGAAGCGTCCTACCATGCGATTGGGTCGGTGCTGGCTCAGCAACCGCTGCGCAAGCTTGCGCCGCAGGCGGAGCTTGAGGTTCTGCTTGCGAGGCTCGCGGACCGTTCCGAGCAGATGTTCGTGCACGCGCAGCGCGCGATGGAGCGCCAAGGCCGACTTAATCTGGGCAACGAAATCCGCAGCGTCGATGACGACGGCGTGGAGTTTTCGATCGACGGCGTGTCGGGCGCCTTCCTCGAGGGCTTTCGCATTCACCTGTCGATGCTTGCTCATGAAGGATCATGGTTTGCCAGCGACGGTGTGATCGTCGCCCCTGGCGTCGATGGCCTCAACTCGACGGTGTCGGAGGACGCGGCTGCCTGCGAGGCGCTGGCCGCGATCTGGCGTCGCTGGGGGCGGTTCGAACGCCGTCGTCGGTTCTGGCGCGGGGAATGGACCCAAGGGCCCGCGCCTGCCGAGTTGGCTGCTGCGCGACCCGGTCCGTCTCCCGACGGCCTCGATGTGCTCGAGTATCTGCCGGGAGAGGCGGAGCTGCTTGACTGGGCGGCATTCGAGCGCAGCAAGGAGGTCGCGATACAGAGTTTCGCGAAGGCGCTTTTGCTGAAGCAGGGGACGCCGCCAATCAAGGACATCTCTGATGGGGCGGTGGACCTCTTGCCGGCAGCGGCAGTCCGGGACCACGAGCTGAACGGCGCCGGCTACCTCGTCACCGTTCTCGGGCAGGACATCTTCGACGATGACCGTCGCTTCGCTGGCTTACGGTTGGTGGAGTGGCTTCGTGGATACGCGCTGCTAGGCCTGTTGGCGGACCGGGCGTCAGCAGCAGGTGAAACGACGCTGGATCGCCATCTGCTGCATTTTCGGAAGGGCGAGCTTGAGGCTCATTTGATGGGCGCGGGGCTCGGCGTCGAAGCAGCGGAAGTGTTCATCCGCCACGCAAGCGTCCATCGCCGGAGCGGAGACCTCTTCGACACGCCTCTTCTGCAGCTGCCCGACGGCGAGTTTTTGCTGCTCGGAATGGCGGCGCTGAACGCCGATCCAGGTCAGCTCACGCTTTCGCGCCTCAACAGCTTGGAACTCGCGCCCAAGGATAAGGGCACGGTGTTCGAACGCGCCGTGATGGACCTCTTCGAGAGCCAGGGTCTGAAACCGTTCACCATCGACGCAAAGCGCGGGAGTGAGACCTACCAGTTGGACATCCTTGTTCCTTGGGGGCGTTTTCTCTTCGTCATCGAGTGCAAGAACCGAGGCTTGTCGGACAACCATCCCGAGGCGGGCTTCTACTTCGCCCGGCAGATCGACGAGTTCGTCGATCAGACCCAGCGCCAGGTCGAGGGGCTTAAGGCCCACCCGGAGCTCGTCGAGCTGGCCGGCGGCATCTCGCTCGATGAGTACGAGATCGTGCCTTGTATTCTCTTCAGCCAGCCCTTCTCCGAGCCGGACGGTCGCGATGGTGTCCTGATTTCGGACTGGTCTGGCCTGACCCGCTTCTTCGAGGACCGCTACTTCAAGCGTCTCCACCACCATCGGGTTTCCCCGAAACTGGAGGTGATGCACCGCATCGCGATCTATGATCAGTGGCGCGGCGATACTCCAACGCCTGAGGGCCTGCTGCGCCATCTCCGCAAAGCTCCGCAGACAAACCTCATGCTCCATCGCGCGGATGTGCGGCCCGAGCTGTTCCAGGTGACGGGGACATTGGTCGCTTCCACACTCGAGTACACCAAGGGAGACGAGGACCTCGATGCTCTGGGAGAGATCCTCGGTTTCGACCCACAGTCCGTTCGCGACCTTCAGGCAGCGTTCGAAGCGGCGGTTGAAGAGGCGAAGCAAGCCCACAACGCCGCTGCGGACGAACCCGAAAATGGTCAGGTGTAGCGTGCGAAGACGAGCAAAAGCAGGAAAGCCAAGCCCCTCGGCCGCGCCGTCCCCATCCCAAGACATCGCGATCCGCGCGGGTGTCGTCGCTCAACGCCTGCTCGCCGAGCTTGGCCTGCACTATCTTGAGGATCTAGCGCCTGACAACGCCCGCGAGCTCCTCCGCGCGGCCTGGCGCGAAGCGGCGGAACAGATGTTTGAAGGCCCCGATCTCGATGTGGTGCATGCCGAAATCAACATCATGATCGACAGCCTGGACATGAGCGAGCCGCCGCCGCCGATGCACCGGTCCGAAATGCACTAGGTCAGTCCGTCACCGGCGATGGGCCTCGACAGTCAGACTGATCGCGTCTGCATCGAAATCCGCGCAACCGCGTTGGCGCTCCGGAGCAGGGACGGGGGCTTATGAATATCGAGGCGGAACTGTCGGACATCTTTCCGGGCGCGTCCGAAATGGCGCGGACCATGCGTGCTCACGACTGGGCGTCGACACCGCTCGGCGATCCGCGGGCGTGGCCGGAGGGCCTGAAGGTTCCGCTGCGCATGCTGCTGACGTCGCGGTTCGAGATGTGGCTCGGCTGGGGACCGGAGCTGCGGTTCTTCTATAACGACGCCTACATCCCGACGCTCGGCATCAAACACCCCGCGATGCTCGGAAAGCCATTCCAGGAGGTCTGGAGCGAGGTCTATGCGGACGTCGCGGACCAGGTCGAAAAGGTGCGGGCCGGCGAAGCCACCTGGAACAACGCCATGCTGCTCCTGCTGGAGCGTAGCGGCTACCCCGAGGAGACCTACCACAGCTTCTCCTACAGCCCGCTCTACGACAGCGATGGCGGCGTCGGCGGAATGTTGTGTGTCGTCAGCGAGGAAACGGAACGCGTCATCAGCGAACGCCGCCTCGAGATGCTTCGGATGTTGGGCTCCGGGCTCGTCGGCGCCGAGGATGACGCAGGGGTGCGCAAAGCGGTCTGTGCAGTCCTGGAGGCCAACCGGCGAGACTTCCCCTTTGCCCTCTACCTGTCCGCTGACGGGCAGACCGAAAACTACAGCTGTACAAGCGACGCCTGCGACCTGCTGTCCGACGTCGAGGCGTGGGCGCCTGCTCCGACGGCCGGCGTCGAGATCTTCAATCTCGATCCTGCACGCGACTGGCCGGTAGGCGCATGGACGGCTCCCCCCACCAAGGCGCTGATCGTTCCGATCCTGCGGGCGGCGGATAACAGGCCTTTGGGGCGGTTGCTTCTGGGCCTCAGCCCCTACCGCCGCGACGATCAGGATATCGCCGGGTTCGCGCGGTTGATCGCCGGTCAGATCAGCGGCGCACTGGCGAGCGTCGAAGCGTTGCAGCGGGAACGCCACAGGGCGGATCAGCTTTGGTCGCGATCCCGGGATCTGATGGTCGTCGTCGACCAGGATCGGGTCTTCAGGGCCGTGAGCCCTTCGTGGACACGCATCCTCGGCCATCCGACGAGCGAGGTGGTCGGGCGGCGCTTCGACGACTTCATGATCCCCGACGACCTGGAGCCGAGCATGCGTGCGCTGGAGCACGCCCTGAGCGAGGGTGACCTGACCGGATACGAGAACCGCTTCCTCACAGCGACGGGGGAGGATCGATGCATCTCCTGGCACACGGTGATGGAGGATGGCCTGGTCTTTGCCTACGGTCGGGACGTGACCGAGCAGAAGGCCGCCACCGCTGCCCTCGCGACGGCGGAAACAGCGCTCCGGCAGGCACAGAAGATGGAGGCGGTCGGCCAGCTGACAGGCGGCATCGCGCACGACTTCAACAATCTCCTGACCGGGATCATCGGATCGTTGGATGTCGTCAAACGCCGGATCGCCGCCGGGCGGTTCGACGACATCGCTCGCTTCATGGACGCGGCGACGGCCTCTGCCGACAGGGCGGCCGGCCTCACGCAAAGACTCCTCGCCTTCTCGCGGCGTCAGACGCTCGATCCTGTCGTCGTCGATCCACGCGCACTCGTCGAGGGCATGGTCGAGTTGATCGACCGTTCCATCGGGGAATCGGTGGTCGTGGACTATGCGTTTGATCCGGCCGGCTGGCGCATCACCTGCGATCCTCACCAGCTGGAAAGCGCGATCCTGAATCTCGCGTTGAACGCCCGCGACGCCATGCCGGAGGGCGGACGCCTGACGATCACGACCGCGACTTCGACCGTCCGTCGCAGACAGAAAGGCGACGACCTGTCCGCGGCGCCGGGTGACTACGTCGTCGTGACGGTCAGGGACACCGGAACCGGCATGTCCCAGGATACCGCAGCCCGTGTTTTCGAACCCTTCTTCACCACCAAACGCCAGGGCGAAGGTACGGGGCTAGGCTTGTCGATGGTGTACGGCTTCGCCCGTCAATCGCACGGCTTCGTGCGCATCGAGAGCGAGCTCGGCGTCGGCACAGCCGTGAGCCTGCATCTGCCGCGCACCGAAGCCTTGGTCTCGGAGCCGTCTGAGAGCAAGGCGGTTATGATCCATGGGCGGACCATCGACGGAACGGTGCTCGTGGTGGAGGACGAGCCGGCGGTCAGGATGCTGATGATCGAGGCGCTGGAGTCTCTCGGTCTCGAAACCCTCGAAGCCGAAGACGGGGTGGCGGGACTTGCCATCCTGCGTTCCGACAGAACGGTCGACCTGGTGGTGACCGACGTTGGGTTGCCGGGTCTCAACGGCCGTCAGATGATCGACGCCGCTCGGACATCGCGACCGGAACTCAGGGCGCTCTTCGTGACCGGATACGCTTATGACGCCATGAGCGGCGAGACCGTTCTGGAGAGCGGCTCCGATGTCCTGACCAAGCCGCTCACAGGGCAGATGCTTGCCCAGCGCGTCAGTGAGATTCTGGCGGCGGGCTCAAAGACGCTTCCTTCAAGCGATTGAACCTTATGTCGTTTTCCGGACTCTGACGGTCGTCTGCTGCGAGTCGTTCTTGAGGAACGGCTCCCGCCGCCGAACGCTTGGATGCGGTCAGATCCAGGAGGACAGAATGCCGCAGACCTACGAGGACATGGACGCGATCGCGATGCTGAAGGCCGACCACCGCAAGGTGGAGGAGATCTTCGCGGCGTTCGAGAAGGCGACCAGCCCGAACAAGAAGCGCGAGCTCGCGCTTCAAGCCTGTCTCGAGTTGAAGGTCCACACCACGATCGAAGAGGAGATCTTCTACCCGGCTTGCCGGGGGCAGATCGAGGACGACCTCCTGAACGAGGCGTACGTCGAGCATGACGGAGCCAAGATCCTGATCAACGAGATCGAGGCGGGCTCGCCGGATGACGAATTCTACGACGCCAAGGTCAAGGTTCTCTCCGAGGAGATCGAACATCACGTCGAGGAGGAGGAGAAGCGCGTCGAAGGCATGTTCGCGCAAGCGCGCGCCGCCGGTCTCGACATGGATGCTTTGGCTGACGCCATGCGGGCCCGCAAGGCTTCGGCCTTGGAGGAGTATCAAGCCGGCAAGCCTGCCCAGACCCGAACCATGGCCGGCGACGACGTCCAGTCGGCGTTGATGGAACGTGACGACAGCGCCGAGGACGCGGGGACGGGCAATGTCCGGCGATAACGACCGCGAAACCTCCGAGAACGATCTCGCGGTGAGGACGGAGAGAGAGGCTCGCGCACAGGCGCGAGTCGGTCAGACCGTCCGCGGCGACAGCCACGGGGATGCGGAGTCCGCCGCGCCCGATCATCGGAAGCGGGATGCGGACGTCGCTACGCCCCATGCCGTAAGAGCGTCGCGCGAGGACGGGGTTCCGGATCAGCTGGCTCCGCATGTCGCCGAAGCCGAAGATCGTCAGGAAGCGCTGGTCGACGAAGGCGTCGAGGCGACCTTCCCGGCCAGTGATCCGGTCTCGGCAAAGCGGATTACGTAAGGGGCGCCTCTGCGCATCGCGACCTTCAACATCAACGGCGTCAACAGTCGGCTCGCCAATCTGCTGGCCTGGCTCGAGACGGCGCGGCCTGATGTCGTCTGCCTTCAGGAGTTGAAGGCGCGCGATGAGCAGTTTCCGGAGCGAGCGATCCGCGAGGCGGGCTATCATGCGGTCTGGCGCGGCGAGCACCGCTGGAACGGCGTGGCCATCCTGAGCCGCGGCGGTGCGCCCGTCCTGACCCGCCGCAGTCTTCCGGGCGACGCCGCCGACAAACAGAGCCGCTACATCGAGGCCGCGGTCGATGGAGTGCTGATCGCCTGCCTCTACCTTCCAAATGGCAATCCGCAACCCGGTCCCAAGTTCGACTACAAGCTGGCCTGGTTCGACCGGTTGAAGCGCCACGCCCTAAGTCTGGTCGCCCTCGATGCTCCGGTGGTGCTCGCCGGCGACTACAATGTCGTGCCGACCGAAGCGGACATCTACAACAGCCGATCTTGGACGAAGAATGCGCTCCTTCAGCCCGCGAGCCGGGCGGCTTTCGCGGACCTGTTGTCACAGGGATGGACGGACGCGGTTCGGGAGAGGTATCCGGACGACCCGCCGCCCTGGACCTTCTGGCAATATCTTCGCGAGGCCTGGGCCCGAGACGCGGGCCTGCGGATCGACCACCTTCTGCTGAACGATCCCGCCGCGCGACGATTGAAGGACGCAGGCGTCGATCGCGACGTGCGGGGTGAACCGGGCGCCAGCGATCACGCCCCGACCTGGATCGAGCTCTCATGACACCGACGATCTTCACGATTGGCTATGAGGCCGCGACCCAGAGTGACGTCATCGGCCGGCTGAAAGCGGCCGGGGTCGCGACCCTCGTCGATGTCCGCGCCGTCGCGGCCTCACGGCGCGCGGGCTTCTCCAAGACCATCCTCGGGACCAGCCTGGCGGCCGAGGGGATCACCTATGTTCACCTCAGGGATCTCGGCACGCCCAAGGCGGGTCGCGACGCCGCCCGGAAGGGCCGGGTCAGCGAGATGCGCGAGATTTTCGCGGACCACCTTCAGGAGCCGGCCGCCCAGCTCCAGCTCGAACAGCTCAAGACGATCGCGAGCGACAGTCCGACGGCGCTTCTGTGCTTCGAGGCCGAAGCCTGCGGCTGTCACCGCGCGGTGCTCGCCGAACGACTGGCGTCCGAAGGCGGCTTCAGCATCGTGGATCTCTAGGCGGCTTCGTCGCCATCCGCCGGTCCGGCTCCGGCCTTGAGCATCAGGACGCGACTGCGCAGTTCGCGTGCGGTCGCCGGATCATCCTCCGACATTGCGATTGGCGCGATGGCTTCGGGATCCAGGGGATCGACATCGGCGAGCGCGACTTCCGCTGCGGGCGTCAGGGGCGGGATGTCGTGTTCTGCGCCGGAAATGGGTTGGATGTCAGTCATCGTGGGACTCCTCGGCAACCCAACGAGGCTCAGCCAAGCCCGTTCCGGCTCTCAGGGCGCCTGGCGATCCGCCCGCCAGAGGAATACGAAGTCACGATGCTCCGCCCATGTCTGGCCTTCCACGTGGTCGCCGACGCGACAGGCGGACGTGTGATAGGGGCCGATCCCGTCCGAGGTTCGGAAGGCGACGCACAGCCTCCCGTGCTGCTGCTTCCAGCGACCGGCTTCGATCGTGCTTTCGTAGAAGTCGCCGGTCACCGTGCCGTCTGTTGCCAGCGTCAGATGCATGGGCCGGCGATAGGGCTCCGCCGGGTCGACAGACAGGTCCACCGACCAGGCGCCGTCCAGATCTGCGGGGCCTGGCGTCTCCGGTCCGGCCTGAAGCATTGCGAGGGCGGCAAGCAGCGTAGCGAGCGACACGACGGACTCCCGGCTTTGGTGGCGAACAGTGTGCCGGCCTTGGCTCGTCGTCAAACGGCGCTGTCGCCCACGACGGTTCGGCTATCGGAAGTCCCGCGTCCTCACTCGAATGCCTTCGAGCGACAGGTCCGGGATGTAGATGTCACGGGCCTTCGGCGTGCGGGCGTCCGGCGCGCTGCCCCGATAGACCTCGTCGCCCCGCCCATGCGGCAGCCGGAACTCGCCCCTGCGGCCCAGCGACGCCAGGAGGTCCGAGCCGTCGTGCAGCCGCTCGGCGACGATGTGCACCACCTCGCCCTCGCGCTGCACCCTGCCGTCGACCACCAGCAGACTGGCGCCCAGCACCACCCGCCGCTGCTGCTCGTAGAGGCTGGGCCAGATCACCAGATTGGCCACCCCGGTCTCGTCCTCGATAGTGATGAACATCACTCCCTTGGCCGATCCCGGCTTCTGACGGACCAGAACGAGGCCGGCGACCCGGGTCAGCCGGCGGTCGCGCATGGCCGTCCCGTCGGCGCAGGTCATCACATGCCGGACCTGGAGTTCGTCGCGCAGGAAGGCCAGCGGGTGGTCCCGCAGCGTCACGCCCACATGGGTGTAGTCCTCCACCACCTCCTGACCGGCGGGCATGGCCGGCAGGGCCGCATCCGGCTCATCCACCTCCGGCACGAGCTCTGCCGCTTTCCCCGAGGCTGCCGCGAACAGCGGCAGGGGATCGTCACGGAGCGCCTTGATCGACCACAGGGCGTCGCGGCGGGACAGGCGGAGTCCCTCCAGAAAGGCGTCGGCCTCGGCCAGTCGGGTCAGGGCGCCCACAGGCGTCATTGCCCTTCGCCACAGATCGTCGATGCCGGCGAAGGGCTGATCCCCGCGGTTCGTCACCAACCGGGCCGCATCCCCGTTGGCCAGGCCCCGCACCATCCGCAGTCCCAGCCGCACCGCGAACCGGTCCTCCCGCTCCGTGGGCTCGAGGGTGCAGTCCCATCGCGAGGCGTTGACGCAGACCGGCCGCACCTCGACTCCATGTTCGCGCGCGTCCCGCACGATCTGGGCCGGGGCGTAGAACCCCATCGGCTGGGCGTTGAGCAGGGCGGCGCAGAAGACATCGGGATGCCAGCATTTGAGCCAGGAGGATGCGTAGGCGATCAGGGCGAACGACGCCGCATGGCTTTCCGGGAAGCCGTAGGATCCGAAGCCTTCCAGCTGGCTGAAGGTCTTCTCCGCGAACTCGGCCGTATAGCCCCGCTCGACCATCCCTCCGACCAGCTTGTCCTTGAAGTGGCTGACCCCGCCGGTGAATTTGAAGGTCGCCATGGCGCGGCGCAGCTGATCGGCTTCCGACGCCGTGAACCCCGCGCATTCGATCGCCACCCGCATCGCCTGCTCCTGGAACAGGGGCACGCCGAGCGTCTTGCCCAGAACCTTCTCCAGTTCCGGCTTGGGAAACACGACCGGCTCCTTCCCCTCGCGGCGCCGCAGGTAAGGATGGACCATGTCGCCCTGAATCGGGCCCGGTCGCACGATGGCGACCTCGATCACCAGGTCATAGAAGGTGCGCGGCTTGATGCGCGGCAGCATGGCCATCTGCGCGCGGCTTTCGATCTGGAAGACCCCGAGCGTGTCGGCCTTGCGGATCATGGCGTAGGTCTTCGGGTCCTCGGCCGGGATGGAGGCCAGGTCCAGGTCCATGGCCTTGTGCTCGCGCAGCAGGTCGAGACCGCGCCGCATGCAGCTGAGCATGCCCAGCGCCAGGACATCGACCTTCATGAACTTCAGGGCGTCGATGTCGTCCTTGTCCCATTCGATCACCTGACGATCCTTCATCGCCGCCGGCTCGATGGGCACGAGATCGTCCAGCCGGTCGTCGGTCAGAACGAACCCGCCGGGATGCTGGGACAGGTGGCGCGGGAACCCGATCAGCTGGCGTGACAGGTCCAGCGCCAACCTCAGACGCCGGTCCCCCAGATTGAGGTTGAGCTCCTCGGCGTGCCGATCCTCGACCCCCTCCGACGAATAGCTCCAGACTTGGGACGACAGGGTCTTGATCAGGTCTTCGGTCAGGCCCAGCGCCTTTCCCACATCGCGCAGGGCGCCCCGGGACCGGTAGCGGATGACGGTGGCGCACAGGGCCGACCGGTCCCGACCATAGGTGTCGTAGATCCACTGGATCACCTCCTCGCGTCGCTCGTGCTCGAAGTCGACATCGATGTCCGGCGGCTCCTTGCGCTCCTGACTGACGAAGCGTTCGAACAGGAGGTCGTTGCGCCCCGGATCGATGGAGGTGACGCCCAGCACGAAGCAGACGGCGGAGTTGGCGGCCGAGCCTCGCCCCTGACACAGGATGTCCCGGCTACGGGCGAAGCGGACGATGGAGTGGACGGTCAGGAAATAGGGCGCATAGCCCAGTGTCTCGATCAGTCCGAGCTCGTGTTTCAACGACGCCCGCACCTTGTCCGGCAATCCTTCCGGATACCGGTTTGACGCCCCCTCCCAGGTCAGGGCCTCCAGCGCCTCCTGCGGGGTCTGGCCCGCCGCCGCCTCGCGCTGATACTGGTAGGCCAGCTCGTCCAGGCTGAAGCGGCAGCGATCGGCGATCTCGACCGTCCGCGCCAGGGCCTCCGGATAGCGGGCGAACAGCCGGTGCATTTCCTCGACCGGCTTCAGGTGCCGGTCGGCCGTCCGGCTCCGGCGAAAGCCCACGTCGTCGATGGTGCAGCCTTCCCTAACGCAGGTGACCACGTCCTGCAGGATGCGCCGATCCGGGTGGTGGAACAGGACGTCGTTGGTGACCACGGTGGCCACCCCCGCCTCGGCCGCCATCTCCGAGAGCTGGTGCAGTCGCAACTGGTCACGAGGGCGCCGGAACAGGGTCAGCGCCAGATGGGCGTCCCGACCGAATGTATCGGCCATCAAACCCAGACGCCGTCTCAGCACTGTATCCGCGCGCTCGGGGATCAGCACCGCGACCAGCCCTTCCGCGTGGGCGGCGACGTCATCCCATCCGAGCCGACAGGCGCCCTTGCCGCCGCGCCGTTTGCCCACGGTCAGGAGCCGGCAGAGGCGAGAGTAGGCCGGCCGATCCCGCGGATAGACCAGCACCTCCGCCCCGTCCTCCAGCACCAGACGACAGCCGACGATCAGGCGAACGCCCGTCACCTTGGCCGCCACATGGGCCCGGACGATCCCGGCCAGGCTGTTGCGGTCCGTCACCGCCAGCGCTTCCAGCCCGCACACGGCCGCCTGCGAGAAGAGCTCCTCGCAGGAACTGGCTCCCCTCAGGAAGGAGAAGTGGGAAGCGCACTGGAGTTCGACGTAGCGGGCGGCCATGTTCGCTCTTTGTTCCTGTGATCGACGGTGGTCAAATCACATCGGGCGATCTTCTGATCGTCGGCTGGTTCTCTATCTGTTCTTGCGGTGATAGCTTGGCTCTGATGCTGGCCCCGCTTCGCAAGATCATCCACGTCGACATGGACGCCTTCTATGCGTCGGTCGAACAGCGCGATAATCCGGCCTTGCGTGGCAGGCCTGTAGCGGTAGGTCACGGTGCGCGCAGAGGCGTCGTGGCTGCGGCGTCTTGCGAAGCCAGAGCATTCGGGGTCCGATCCGCCTTGCCGTCGGTTACGGCGTTGCGGCGGTGCCCGGACCTGACCTTCGTACCGCCGCGCTTCGAGGTCTATCGCGGCGTCTCCGCGCAAATTCACGCCATCTTCGCCGAGTTCACCGACCTGATCGAACCCTTGGCGCTCGACGAAGCCTACCTCGACGTGACGGCAAACAAGGCTGGCCTGGAGACCGCCTGGATCACCGCCAAGGCGATCCGGGCGCGGATTTTGGAGGAAACAGGTCTCACCGCTTCAGCAGGCGTCTCCTACAACAAGTTCCTGGCCAAGCTGGCGTCCGGTCAGAGGAAGCCGAACGGACAGTTTGCGATCCAGCCTCATGAGGGGCCGGCGTTCGTCGAAGCTCTGCCAGTGGCGAAATTCCACGGCGTCGGGCCCGCTACGGCCGCCAGGATGCACGCCTTGGGGATCGAGAACGGCGCCGATTTGAAAGCCTGGTCGCTGAGCGATCTGCAGAGCCGTTTCGGAAAGTCGGGCGGCTGGTACCACGGCATCGCGCGAGGTGAAGATCCGCGCGCCGTGAACACGAGCCGGGAACGCAAGTCGTCGGGGTCGGAGACGACCTTTGACAGCGACCTGACCAATCCTGCGGATATCGAGGCGGGTGTGCTGGAGATGGCGAACGACGTCTGGGCCTGGTGCGAGAAGACCGGAAGGCGGGCGCGGACCGTGACGGTCAAGGTCAAGTGGGCGGATTTCCAGCAGGCGACGCGCAGCCGATCCCTCGTCGGCGTCGTGTCCTCGAAGGCGCAACTCCATGAGGTTAGCCTCAGTCTGATCCGTTCCGTCTTTCCTCCGGAGAAAGGCATCCGTCTCGTGGGCGTAACCCTGTCCAACTTCGCGCAGATGAACGCTGCGCCTTCCGATCAAGCGCTCCCGCTTGAAGCTGCGGGAGCGACCTCATGAGTGCAGACCTGATCAGCAAGCGGACCCGGAACGCCTTCCGCGAAATACTTGTTGGATGGACGCTGGCGGAGATCACCACCGAGTTCGACAACGAGGGCTTCAGCGCCGACCTTGATCATGCGCCAGGCGTGGATGGGCAGCGGCGAACGCGGGTCGAACAGCTCTATCATCGGATCGACTTCTCGGATCCACGTCACGTCTCGCGTTTGTTGGAAGTCTACCAGACGGTCGTGGCGACCGCGCGCAACTACAACTCCGAGACCGCTCAGACCTTGCTCGACCATCTTCATCGAGACGGGGTCGATACCTCGGGCACGTCGTTCAAGGTGCCTCCGCGCGGGCACTCCAGCCTCCAGCCGCTCGGCGCCGTCGCCAAAATCCTCACAGCCGATCAGTTGCAGACCCAGATCGCCCGGATCAACGCCTCCATCGAGACGGATCCCGCGCTGGCCATCGGCACGGCGAAGGAGTTGGTGGAGACGACCTGCAAGACGATCCTCGCCGATTTGGGCGAAGCTCATGGATCGCTCGATCTGGGAGACCTCGTAAAGGCGACGACAAAGGCGCTGAAACTCGTTCCAGACGGCGTCCCGCACGAAGCCAAGGGGGCGGATGCCATCAAGAAGACGCTGCGCAGCCTTGGCGCGACCGTCGCCGGGCTCGGCGAGATGAGGAACTTCTATGGTTCAGGTCACGGCCAGGATGGCCGCGCGCGCGGCCTCACGCCCCGCCATGCGCGGCTTGCAGTCGGGGCGGCAAGCACCCTGGCTATGTTTCTGTTCGAAACTCATCACGCCAGAGGCTCCTGAGCTGCGCTCGGCGGCTGGTCGGCATCGAACACGACTAGATAGGCGTAGCCAGGCAGATCACATGTGTGACACCCGACCAGGTTCAGAAACAGACGCTCGAACAGGGCGCGTCCCCGGACAAGCTCGACGTAGAGGGCGTTGTAATCGGTAATCAGCCTACCGTGCACGATGTCGTTTCGGACTTTGATCAGCTTCCCGATGCCTGCCAGCAAGGCACGGTCCTGTTCGCTCCAGTAGCGACGGTAAGTCGTCGCCATTCGCTCGAGGCGTTCCTGAAGCGACAGGGGCGCCGGTGACGAGAGGCTTCGTTTGAGCCGGCCTCGTGTCTGGGCGTCGACATCCGCCTCGTCGATGGCTCGCTTGAGCGCCTTGGCGATAGGCCGCCAAGCCTTGCGCTCCACTGTGTCCCGGCTGAGCCCCTTGATCTCCTCGAACGCGCAAACCAGCCGCTCAAGGCCCTCCACGCAACTGGTTAGATGGCTTTCGCTGACCGAGGTCTTGAAGGACTCCGCGTAGCCATAGACGGCCCCGTGCAGAAGTTCTCGTTGGGCACGGTATCGCGCCAGAGCTGGCAGGGCGCGTGCGAAAATCCGAGCGGTGTTCCCATAGAAGGGCGGGGTGTCCGCGTCCGGGCGCTTTTCCTTCGGCTCGATCACACCGAGATGCCAGGTCTGTGTGCGCCGACCTGACCCCTCCTTGTACTCCATCAGCTGCGACACGTACTGCCGATAGCGAAATGCGATGAGTATCCGCAGGCTGAACCACAGGTCATCGGCGCGAGTGACGAAATCATCCTGATCCAGGCTTGTGAGCGGCTTGATCTCGACCGCGGGGATGTCGACCAGTTCGACCTCCTTCGACAGACGATCGTCGCTGCGCGGATGTCCGATCTGCGCCAGTCGAAACTTCAGGCCGAGCGAGCGGAGGGTCAGCCAGTCGCCGTGACGGCTCAGCCCTTTCGGCTCCCGATAGCGGCGACGGCTGGCAAACCAGTCGTAGGGGCGTTGCAGGAACCAGTAGTCGGCTCTCTGTTCAGACCATCCCTCGGCGACGATGGTCTCGACGGTCTCGTAAACATCAATCTCGGAAAAGGCCTGAACGCCCTCCGGATCGATATTCATGCCTTGGGTCATGCCGCGGTCCCGCAGGCCGCCCCGGCCCGACGTCCTGTACTCTGCGCCCATAGGCGGCCAACGGGCATTCATGAACAGCGACCATTCGAGGTCGTGATCATTGTCGATCTTCCAGAGGCTGAGCTTCTCCTGCTCCGTTCCCAGCAGGCGGATCCGATTCCAGTGCAGATGTTGTGGATCTCGATGAAGGATTGCGGACAGGCGCAAGACTTCGCCGTCCCGGGTCGTGAGTTCGACCGTGGCGGCCGTTTCGTAGTCTCGCTTCATGCCGCCGCCTCTCCTGATCGCTCGTTTCGCGATCCTGCCATGCTCCCGGGCGGGGATGCAGCGGTTCGTTGTTGCGTGAGCGACTAACCGAACATCCCGTGGATAAACCAGGCATGCGATCCGGTCCGCTGGTCTTCGCCATTGCCGGCCCGGAACAGCCAGAACCGTCGACCGACCTCGTCCTCGACCTGGAAGTAGTCACGAACGGCCCAGACCTCGGCGTCCCGCCGTCGCCATTCTCCGAATATCCTCTCAGGGCCGTCCGCGCGCACCACCCGACGCCGTACGCCCCGCCACGTAAAGTGGGTCGGGGGATTGTCGGGCAGCAGGGCCATGGTCTCGACGGGCTCGGGCCGCTTCAACAGACGCGCGGGACGCGGCCAGTCCGGCGTCCAGTCCAGAACCGGAGCGACGGACAGGGGCGGAGCCTTGCCGACGGAGCGCTCGGGCACGTCGCTCTCGACCGGCACCAGTCGATACAGGCGCTGGGCGCCGATGCGGTTGGACAGCACATCGACGAGATCCGACAGGTCCGGCGCCTCGGCCTCGCCCAATGCGCTCTCGCCCGACCGCCAATCGAGGGGTTCGGCCTGGATTGCGGACAGGGTCATGCGCTCGATGCCGAACCCGGGATCGATCTTTTCGATCCGGTCGGTCAGCAGGCGCGACAGCCGGGCCGCGTCCCGCGTCGGTCGGGCCAGGCCCACCCTCTGCGCCTCGACCCGGTTGTCGACCCGGACGCACAACCAGTCCAGCCGCCTGGCTCCCAGGCCAAGGGTCTCCAACGCCGCGCACAGTTCCGAGGTGAGCGCCGTGACATGGCGTTCAAGGGTCTCCGGCGCGCCGATCGGCTCCCCGAACACCCGCGACACCATCGGGATCTCCGGCGCCTCGACCGGGATGAGCGGCTCGTCCACACGCCCGTAGGCCTGGTCGATGCGACGGCCGAGGTCATGACCGAACCGGAGCGTGAGAGGCGCCCGAGGCCGGTGTGCGACGTCGGCGATCCGGTCGAAGCCCATCCGGTTCAGATGAGCGATCAAGGCCTCCGGAAGCCGCAAAGCCGCGAGCGGCAATCCTCCGATGGCGGCGTCGACGGCGTCGGGCGCGATCATACGGTGCGCGCGTCGGAAGCGGACCACGGCATGGGCGGAGCCATAGGTCGGACCGATCGCGGCGTCGGCTTCAATGCCTTCCTCCTTCAGGC
>Ga0208958_1001084_pt1 | contig 28801 bp, 13 predicted proteins | sample RifOxyB1_FD_184032 | JGI IMG/M metagenome (GOLD analysis project Ga0208958, IMG submission 184032) | Soil microbial communities from Rifle, Colorado - Rifle Oxygen_injection B1 (SPAdes) | ecosystem: Environmental > Terrestrial > Deep subsurface > Rock core/Sediment | place: Rifle, Colorado...
TAACTACCAATTCCCTCTCCCCTTCTAATTCAACCTACGCTCTAAATGTGGGAAGTACAGCCTCTGCCTCAGCCTTCTTCCATGTACCGGGAACTAATAATGCAAACGCCTGGTTCAACCTGGGAACTGGGAATTTGGGGATTGGGATAACGAATCCAACAACCCAACTGCACATGACTGGAGATCTAACCGTGGCAGGGGGTAATATATCAGTCACAAACAATAATGGAGGTGTTGATTTTAACGATACCAATTCATACTGGCTCCGCACCGCCACAAATTACGGCCTATATTGGGATACTACAAATAATACATGGGAGTGGCACTCGAATGGTGTCGATAAATGGAGTGTGGACCTGAATGGTAACACTATTCAGGCAGGTGCGGCAAATATAGCAGGTGATGCATCAACTTCCGGATCTTTAGTGTTCAGAGGTACTTCCCCGGCAACTATCGACGTATTAAATGGAGACAGACTTGATTTCCAAACATCCCCCGGCGGTGATGCGGGGTTAACTCCAAAAATGACACTATTAAGTAACGGTAACGTCGGTATCGGGACGACGAATCCGGGGGCAAAGTTGGACATAAGCGGTCAGGCAGCAAGTGGTATCTTAAGACTTTCTGGCGGAGATACTGCTGCAGCATTTACAAATGCGACCATCGCATTGGGTTATTCTACGACCGGACAATATCTCAATTTTATTCATACCCGACACAACAGCGGCAGTTCTTCAGGTAATGCGATTGATCTCTATACTAGTGATGGAGTTGCGGCTGGAGTATTTCCAACAAACGCAGTTCACGGAATGACAATAACAAACGGCTCCGTCGGCATCGGGACGACCAGTCCTGCTCAAAAACTTGATGTAGCCGGAAATGTCAATATAACTGGATATGCCACAGCTTCTGGATCCTTAGCAATTGGAAATACAACAGCCTTGGCCGGTCCCGGCAATATTAATGCAAGCGGAAGAATCACAGGGGCAAGTATATATCAGGGAGCAAACCAAGTTTGTGACGTTTCAGGAAATTGTTCCTCAATAGGAAACTACTGGCAACTAACTGCCGGTTCCCTTGCCCCTTCCAACACTACTTACGCCCTAAATGTTGGTTCAACTGCATCAACCTCTGCATACTTCCATGTACCCGGAACCAATAACCAAAATGCCTGGTTTAATTTAGGAACAGGAAATGTGGGAATTGGGATTACGGCGCCTACCACGGCACTTGATGTGAATGGGATCGTCAATCTCCGTGTTAACCCAACTGCAGACACCAACGCCATTTCCCGCGGGTATGTTGAATCCCGTGGCATGAACATGGTTACAAACGGAACAGGACAGTTACTTAGTAATTACAATTTCTCAGGTTTTACCTTCGACAACACAGATCTTTATGCCGGTAACGGAATGTTTACCGAGACCAGCGGTTCCACAACCTTTAGTGATGAATTTATACCCGTTGATCCTACCCGAACTTACCGTATGTCTATTTGGGCTAAAACATTTGTGGATGCCGGATCCGGCTATAACAGGTTATACGCCGGAATCGCTCCGTATGATATGGACGGTACTTTGGTAAGCCCAAGTTTCTATATGCGTCAGACAGGCACCGATACAACCTTAGCAGCCCCCTTAAAACCAGGTGATACAACAATTACGCTAACCTCTTCATCAAACTGGAATAATGGTTCAGGCAGCGGTTACACACGCACTGTCCGACTATTCCCATATATCAGCAACAATGGTTATATTTATCCCGACTACACATATTCTCAACATCATTCGATAAACTATAGTGATTGGTTTACTAACGGTACCTGGGCAGCTGGTGGAATTTCCGGAAATGTAATTACTCTCCGTGAGGCTTGGCCAACCGCAGCACAACAGGCAATATTACAGCCCCAAACCCATACAACTGCTGGTACAGAACCAACCTGGCCAACAGGTGCCGGCTCTACTGTCTATGACAATAACATCCTCTGGCAGGAAGCAGGTTCTCCAGTCGGTGGTGAAACCACATGGTCGGCCGGGGTCACGGTTACTTTAAACGCTTACTTTATCCCAACCACGGGTAACGGACATCGATACCAGGCCATAGAAATAAATGTCTGGCCATCTGGAACGGCCATCACAAACTCAACTACTGGCGGTGGTTACAAATATATTGCCGCCAGTGGTGTAACTCCTCCAAGTACCTGGACCAACTATGCCGGTTCAATTGGTGGCTGGGATACAACTGGAAGTGGAGCAAACAACCTATTCCCCTACGGAACCGCCTCAATCAAATTGCTTTTCTTAGCTAATTACACGGGGGTGTCTTCAAACAAACAGGGTTATTCAGCTATTTGGTTCTCGGAGTTGTCGTCTAACAACCTCGAGGTTGCTTCTGCCACTCAAATCGGAGTAGTTAACCTTTCCAACCAACAACTTGGTGCCGGTGATAAATATTTTGGAGGAAATGTGGGAATTGGCACCACCTCACCTGTTGCCAAACTGGACGTGAATGGAAATATCAAAATCACCGGATATGCCACAGCTTCAGCTTCTTTGAATGTGGGTAGTGGTAATGCACTTGCAGGGATTGGGAACATTTCATACTCAAACGCACTTCTTCCGGGTGGAGTCGCAGGAACATCAGGTTACATCCTCACCTCTTCAGGGGGCGGAGTTAATACATGGACAAATCCTGCCACACTCGGGACCAACCACTGGCAGCTTGGGAGTAATGTACTTGCACCCATTAATGTAACCAATGATCTGGCAGTTGGAGGAAATGCAACAGCCTCATCCAAGTTCCAGGTAATGGGAGCAACTGGAAATATCTATACAGCCAATAACACCATTGACTGGACACTAAACTCTGCAGTTGATGCACTCAATATTGATACCAATACACTTTCAGTAGATGCATTAAATAACAGAGTAGGGATTGGGACAACTGCTCCTCAAGTAGAACTGGAGATTGGAACTCTTACCAAAACTTCAAATACGGTAGCAAGAGTTCTCGCCGGAGATGCCTATAACGCCGGCTTTGAAGCATATGGCAACAGCCAAGGAACGGGTTACCTGTATGTAGGTCAGGCATCTACCTACGGGGGCGGTCTTTTCTATAATGGTGATGGTTCCCCCGCTTTCGCTACAGGAGAAGGCTCGGATACAATTGCATTCTACAGAAATAATGCCGGTACAAAAGAGGTGGTCTTCAGCTACCCTTATAGCGGAAACACAGTAACATTCAGGGGTGATATTGACGTCAATGGCACCACAAATGATATTGCAGGAACCTTGAACCTTTCAGGTAATACCCTTACTTCAACTGGAGACCTGACCATTAATCCTACGGGAGGAGATGTATTTATGGGATCCGGAGATAACTTTGTATTAACAGCAGCGTCCAATCTTTTTCTTGATTCTGATACTGCAATAACCGATACAGGCCTTAATGATGCAGGAGCCTACCTTGTCGGTATATATGATGACTTTACAAACCTTAGCCCGACAACCGTTCAGGGAGCAGTAAAGGAGATTGATACAAAGCTTGGCACACTCACAGGTAATGACCTTTGGCAACTAAACAGCCTCGTGCTAGCCCCGGCGAACCATGTTGCATACGATCTTGCAGTTGGAGGAACAGCTACTTCCTCCTCTAAATTCCAGGTAAATGCGGCAACGGGAAATATCTATACTGCCAACAATACCATAGACTGGACACTCAATAATGCCGCTGATGCACTTAACTTTGATACCAATACTCTTTCCATCGATGCCTTAAACAATAGGGTTGGAATCGGGATAACTAACCCTCAAGCCAAATTGGATATTAAATCGGACTCTAATACTGCGATAGCTTGGGGCTGGGGGGGTACAAGAGTAAAATCATTAGCTGCGTCGATAACATCACCTTGGGATGTTTTATCTATCAACTCTAATGGATCTACTAGCGGTTGGAGAGGGGTTATAGATCTCAATCTATCATACAGCGGTGGTTCCCTCTTCACTGCCATGAGCCTAAAAGCAAACACTGACGGAACAACTGCTAATGTTGGTATCGGGAACACTTCTCCTTCATATAGTTTAGATGTTTCCGGAGATATTAATTTAACAGGAGCATTAAGGGATAATGGGTCAGCAGGAACTTCCGGTCAAGTTCTTTCCACAACAGGAACAGGTGTTGAGTGGATAGATGCGGCAGGAGTCGGAACAAACTACTGGAGACTTGCCGGCAATGTCCTTTCTCCTGTACAAGTCGCATATGACTTAACCATAGGAGGAAGTGCTACGGGAAGTGCCTTCCAGGTGTTTGCGGCAACGGGCAATATAACAACTGCGGGAGATCTGAATGTCAATGGAGACAATATCAATGCCGATGGAACCTTGGGAATCCTGGGAGCAACAGGCTTGACTCTTCAGGCAACAACGGGTACGGTCACTCTTGACTCCATTGCTGCCTCCCAGACCATTAATATAGGTGCATCCAACGTTGCCAGAACCGTTAATTTGGGAACGGGAACCGGGATCGATATCATTAATATAGGAACAGGCGCAACGGGAGTTGATGACATTAATATTGGTACTGTTAATGCCGGTACCATCGACATAGGAAGTGCCGCAGCAGGAGCCATTACTGTCCAATCCGCAGGTGTCCTGACACTACACGGTGAAGCCAATTCCATCATTGATTTTGTCAACTTTGATGTGGCTACAACAGGTGATATAACAACTGCGGGAGATCTGAATGTCAATGGAGACAACATCAATGCCGATGGAACCTTGGGAATCCTGGGAACAACAGGCTTGACTCTTCAGGCAACAACGGGTACGGTCACTCTTGACTCCATTGCAGCTTCCCAGATAATTAATGTAGGTACTTCCAACGTTGCCAGAACCCTGAACCTTGGAACGGGAACGGCAGCAGATGCCATTAATATAGGAACTGGTGGAACGGCAGCAGATACCATTATTGTCGGTAATAATGCCTCAACAACCTCACTGGCACTAACTTCCGGAACCGGTGATGTGGCTATTTCATCAACAGATCTCATTACACTCTTCCCGACAACAGCGGTAAGGATAGGAACGGCAACAACATATGCATCCTTTGCTCCAGCCGGGGACCTAACATTTGTTGATGCGGGATCGGGTACCACAATTACGGGAGCAAACGGAGGAGCTTTAGCACTTTTAGCCGGTACTTCCCAAGCTCTGACCCTAACCGGAAACGCAGCATCCGTATGGGGTACGACCGGAAACTTAACAATACGCGCTACCTCAGGAAATACGTTAATCGACACGGCAACTGCCGGAGATGTAACTATCGGACCAGATGTTTCATTGGGAACCGGGGATGATCTCTTCTTCCAGGACGGAACAATGACGGCAGCAGTTCCCCTGACTGTTGCCGATACGGCACTTAACGGAAGCTTAACCCAGGGAATAGTTGATGCGATTAATGATGTATATGATCTTTCAAGTGCAAACATAAACTACTGGAGGCTTGCCGGCAATGTCCTTTCTCCTGTACAAGTCGCATATGACTTAACCATAGGAGGAAGTGCGACAGGATCAGCTTTCCAGGTGTTTGCGGCAACAGGCAATACTAAGGTTGCCGACCTGACGGTTTCGGGCAATGACATAACATTCGGGAATGCGGAAACGATATCAAATGCCACAAACGATCTGGTACTCATCACCTCCCCGACTACCCAGACATCGGGGAACCTGACGGTTGCAGGAACATCCGGACTTAATCTTTCGGGTACAGGAGGAGATATCACATTCGCCAATGCCGAAAAGATTGATAATGACACAAACGGGACTATTAATGTAACGGCAGGAACACTGCTTCTGACAGGAGGAACTGATCTTGTCAGTAATCAAACGGGCGTGAACCTGTTTAATGCCACAACAACTACCCTGACGGTGGGAAGTGCCTTAACCACACTTGATCTGGCCGATTCGGCAACAACTAAAACAATTCATATAGGAGGAGTGACCAGTTCGGGAACGGATACCGTATCAATCTCCACAAACGGAACTCTTGCCGACGTAATTGCAATCGGTAATAGTAACGCGGCAACAACCCTGGCCCTAACCGGAGGAACCGCCTGGAGTGTGGGAACAACGGGAAATGCCATATTTAACGATCTTTCTTCTAAAGGAAATACAACCATCGGGGATGCCATTACGGATACCATTACCTTCACCGGCAGGGTTGCGGCTGATTCTGACTTAATCCCGATAGGGACAACGGGAGTCAATACCCTCGGAACCAGCGGACTTCCCTGGGATGAGATATACGGAGTAGCCATCTACCAGGGGGCCAACCAAGTCTGTGATGTTAGTGGTAACTGTTCCTCAATAGGAAACTTCTGGCAATTAACCACTAACTCCCTCTCCCCTGCCAACTCGACCTATGCTCTTAATGTAGGAAACACAGCCAGTGCTTCAGCATACTTCCATGTACCGGGAACTGCTAACCAGAATGCATGGTTCAATCTGGGAACGGGAAATGTGGGGATAGGGACAACAAACCCCCTTGCAGCGCTTCATGTTGGAACTGGAGCAGATAACCACACGCTTAGTACCGGGGATGCTATTATAAGTAGCAATCTTCAGGTGGGCGGAGTTCTCTACCTTGACGGAGGAAATATATCAAACTCAGGAGGAACGGAACTAATTGACCTCTCTTCTACCCTACCCAGTATTAATAACACACTATACTCTTCATGGAGGGTTTATAACCCAATCTCCTCCAGCGGAAATGTCGGCATGGCTGCCCTTATGGTAGACCAATGGAAAGGTGGAGACATTTTCACAGCCTCCGCTTCAGGATCTACTAAGTTTGTCATCAAGAACGACGGCAATGTCGGTATCGGGACAACCAATCCTTCTTCAAGAGTGGAGATCTCCGATGGAACAGACTCATTACAAATAGCTGCAAATGGCGATCTTACCTTTGTTGATGCTGACAGCTTTGCACGAATCATAGGACCTAACGGGGGCAGTCTCTATATCAGCTCTGGGGCAAGTCAGGATATAGACCTTAAAACCGGCTCAAAAAGAATCTATGTTAACGATAGTCAATTAGAATTTGATGCTTCATACAGCGATGCTATTTTAGATATTAATAAAAATGGAACAAGTCTACTAAGAATTGAAAATGAATGGGGTGGACAGATTGCCAATATGTATGTGGAGGGCCGCGTCGGTATTGGCACGACTGCTCTTACCGCAGAACTTGATGTTGCCGGTACCGCTTCTGTCTCTGCTTTGACAGTCAGAGGAGCGTCGCCGGGGTATATCAACCAAATAAACGGAAACAATCTGATTTTCCGCACCTCCCCCGGAGGAGATACGGGACTTACCGAAAAAATGACTCTCACGAGTGCAGGCTACCTTGGAATCGGGACAACCGCTCCAACGGTATTGATTCACCTTGTGAGTGGTACCGGAAATCCATTCTTAAACGCCGGCATTGACGGAACAAATGCTCAACATAGATTGGGAGGGGTTACCAGTGATCCAATTTATAATGATTCGTGGATAAACGGATTCGGAGGCAAAGTCGGCATTGGAACAACGGCCCCCATAGGCTCTCTGCATGTAGTTGGCGCTCAACAGGTATATGGAACTGCGACAGGTCAAGTTAATATCTCTGATACCGCTGCTTATAACGCCTCTCCAATTGCTGGATTTTCTGCCAGGTTGAAATACACCTCAGCAGGAGATTATGCAACCTTGGGAGGAATTACCATTGGAAAAACAAACACAACCGATAGCAATACCTCCGCGTACATGGCATTCCATACCAGGAATAATGGTTCTAATCCGACTGAAGCAATGCGAATTGACAATTTAGGCAATGTCGGCATTAGAACAACAGCCCCGCTAACTAAATTAGATGTTTTAAACGGTACAACCAATACCGTCGCCGACGCATTCGGAGTTGCAGCAAACTTTACGGCGCCGACGCAAACTGCACAAGGTTCAACCGTAAGTATTAATAGCAACGACGCCCTTGCGGCAAATATGGGGGGCATTATTGGCTTTGGCGGCCGCTACGTAACGGCGGGCACCGGGTACGCAAACTGGGCGTCAATTAAGGGACTTAAAGCCAACGCAACCTCAGGTGACTATAGTGGATATCTTTCATTTTTTACACGCTTGACTGGCTCAGCAAGCCTAGAACGTATGAGAATTGACCAAAGCGGTTATGTTGGTATTGGGACAACAAATCCGGGGGCAAGGCTAGATGTTGGTTTAGCCGGAACAACTTTGGGCACTCTCAGATTAGAAGGTAATACTTCCGGCTATTCTCAACTCCAACCCGCCGCAGCAGCAGGCAGCATCACCATAGTTCTTCCAACATCTGCAGGTACAACCGGATACCAGCTTTCAACGACAGCAAGCGGTTCAACCGCAACAACTTCCTGGACGGCTGCAAGTTCTCTGCGGAGTCAAAAAGACATTACCGGGCTATTTGGAGACCCAAATCTTGCCCTGGATCAAATCCTTGCCACTAATGTCTATAACTTTCATTACAAAGAAGGTATGGGCACCGGGGACACTCTAACCAATTACGTCGGTGTCATGGCCGACGAAGCTCCATGGGCAATGCATTACAACGAATCCGTCATTAATCCGGTAAACACTTTAGGTTACATGATTCTGGGCGTTCAGGCTCTTAATGAAAAAATGGCAACGATATCCGGACAGATTAATAACCTTACCCTCACCGATACCGGCGACCTAAACATTTCCCAAACTCCAGACGGATCATATCAATTAACGGATTCTTCAAACGGCAACTCCGTAATTGATAAAATCGGAGCCTTTGCAACTGCTGTTGCGGCAAACATTAAAGCCGGGGCTATTACTACCACCGATTTTGTTGCCGAAAACGTAAGGGCAGGTGCTGTTACCGCATCCAAAGTAACAACCGGCGGATTTATAGCTTTCCAGGGAACGGTTGATAACATGCTGGTCAAATCCGGCTTAGTTGCAGGCAACATCAAAACAAATCTGATTTCCCCATTAGCAGATAGTACAAATGTGACCGTACAGGTTGGTAATTCGACAGAATCGGGTAAATTTGCTATACAAAATTCTGAAGGAACGGAAGTCGCCTCTATTGATAACGAAGGAAATGCCACCTTCTCCGGAACTTTATATGCCGGCGAAATTAAATCTCAAAGTCTGGATGATATCCATGCCCTTTTAACCAGCGTCCAGACGGACCAAAATCTTTTGAAAGATGCTGCAAACTGGGATACTTTAACTGCCACAAACTCGGCAAGTCTTGACGAAATAGCGGTTGCCGATCTTTACGTTACTAACCAGGCAGCCATTAATTCCCTCTCCGTAACAAATTCCATTACGGTCGGGCTCGATTTGGTATTTAGTTCTACTACCAATGACCAAATGTTAACGCTAAATAGTATAGATACCCTTTCCGCTCCACTCAAGATTCAGTCGCTGGCCATGGCTCCTGTTGAAATCATGGCGGGACTCATAACAATAGATACTCATGGAAATGTCAATATCGCCGGGAATCTTTATGTTGCCGGCCGGGTTAAAGCTTCCGGATTGACTTTGTCGGAAACCGACGTTCAGGAGAATGCTACAGCTTCAGCTCTTCTTACCCTCCAAAATCAGACTGGAACTGAAGTTGCTTCGGTCAACGCTTCCGGCTCGGCTCAGTTCGGGTCGGTTTCCACTCCCCAGCTTGTTATTGCGGGGGCTGATGCAACACAATCGGGTACTATTATAAACGGCGTCATCACAACCAACTCTACCGTCGGGCAAGCTACTATTCCGGCATGGACAAGTGAGATTACAATCAAAAATCCGAAAGTCACGGACTACACCTTGGTTTACGTAACCCCGACTTCCTCGACCCAGAACAACGTACTATATGTAAAGAGCAAGCAGGCAGGGCAATTTGTGGTCGGGTTTGCTAATCCATTAGATACAGATGTCAGCTTTAATTGGTGGATAGTGCAGGTACAAAATTAATAACATGCTACGTTCTAAACTCAAAAGACTATTTTCTAAAATCTCGCTACGATATTCCAATCCAACTCCCCTGCTCCGCCGGAAAAGACTACTCTTTGGACTCGGTGTTCTGCTTTTTGTGATGACCCCTATTGTTTTTTTTACTCTTAATAACGCTCGTTCTTCCGTCGCTGCTTGGTTTGATGATGCTTGGACGTATAGAAAAGCAATCAATATCCCCACCCACACGGCCACTGAGAACAATGTCTATGTCACAGTTCCGGAATTTGACGCAACAGACACAACCAAGTTCCAAGTTGACTGCGGCGATCTCCGTTTTACCAAAACCAATGGTGAGCTTCTTCCCTACTATGTGGTTGATTGTGATGCTACAGCTACGGTCCATGTCCAATTTGATACTCTCCCCGCCGGTGAAACTAATTACTATATGTATTACGGCAATCCGGGAGCTCCAAATGGCTTTTCATCTTCCGATTTCGCAACAGCAGCAACAGGTCTTGGCACCCAGACTTTTGCCTCTGAAGAAATCTCCCCTGCTCCGGTTGCTTATTGGAAATTTGATGAAGGGTATGGAACAGTAATAAACAACAGTAGCCAAAACGGCTACGCCGGGAGCTTCGTTGGCTCTCCAGTCTGGCAATCGGAGGATAAATGCTTAAGCGGAAAGTGTTTATATTTTGACGGGGTTGATGATGTAGTTGACGTTACGAATGGCCCACTTTTAGGGACAGGTGACTTTACAATATCTGTTTGGGCGAAGTATAACCGCGATTTGGCAGTTGGTGGAGCACCCCAACATGTTATGAGCAATTCCACATACAGCTGTAAATTACCAGCCATCACACAAGACTATAGCAATCTTCGGTTTTATCTCAAACCTGGAGTGGCCACTTCTCCGGCAAGTCCGACAATTGCAAGCATACTAAATGGCTTCCACCAATTTGTTATTGTTCGTGAAGGAAACGTTTTTACTTCATATATTGACGGAAAATACAATGGTACTGTAACCGATTCCACAATCGATCTCACGAGTTCATTGTGGAAATTTGGAGCTGATGGTGCTTGCGCCGGTGGCACCGCTCCGTTCAAAGGCTTTATTGACGAAGCTAAAATATACGGATATGCACGCTCCGCAGCACAAATAAAATCTGATTTTGCTTCCCGTGGTTCCACAAAAGGTGTCTCGGCTCAGTTGTCCGCATCGAACCAAAATCTCGATGCGCTTAGCAACGGTCTCGTGGGCTACTGGAAGATGGATGAAACTTCCGGCAATATAAGCGACTCTTCGGGAAACAATAATATTGGCACCGTAAGTGGATCAGATAATTACGGATCGGGAAAATTTGGCAATGGGTTTAGATCCGGTGTTTCCGGTACAAATCTTGAAAAGAATCCATCGGTGGAAACAAATATCACCGGCTGGAGTGGTTGGAATAATAGCGGTTCAGCCACTAGAGAGCAATCGAATGAGCAAGCCAAATTCGGAACTTATTCTTTCAAACAAACCGTTACTTCTGATGGAAACCAAGAAGGTGACTCTTATGGCGGAGACGTCGTTGAAGGAAACACATATACTGTCAGCTTTTGGGTAAATGTCCCATCTGTGGGGACAGGAGAATCAATCCCGTTTTATTATCGTGTATGGCATAGCGCAGGCAACTATCTTGTTGCCACTATTACAACAATTACAGCTGCCACTAATGGCTGGGTTAGATATTCCATGACTCAAACAATCCCCAATAATGGATATACGGGAAATAATATCCAGCTCAGCTTTTATACAAATAAAGTTGGTACTGTTGTGTATGTGGATGGAGTTCAAATTGAACAAAACTCTTCAGTCACTCCCTATTTTGACGGTTCTTTTGGAACCGGGCACTCCTGGTCCGGAACTGCTCATAATAGTACAAGTATACGTACCTCCAGTACTGCCACAACCACCACGAACGTAAATGATACAACGGGTACGATCGTATACTGGTTTAGATCTCCCAGTCTAGACAGTTCTGCCCAATGTCCATTTGGCCCAAGTGATGGAGATGCTAATGGCGGAATGCTCTTTGGTCTTAAAAGTACCGGTATCTTCTTAACTCATAAATATGCCTCCGGGGTTACAGTAACGCCTCAATATTCAAGTACATTAAGCAACAACACATGGTATAACGTCGCATACACTTGGGATAACGCGAACCGCCAGGGCAATTTGTACGTGGACGGCGCTTTACGGCAAACGGTTAGCTATGCTCAAGCAATTACAATTGGAGAATATCTTCAAAACATTGGAACGTGTACTGCTACCGGCTACACCACTTTTAATGGCACTGTTGATGATATTAGAGCTTATAACCGTGCTTTATCCCCCTCCGAAGTGGCTGATTTATATAACTGGGCACCGGGACCGATTGGCGAGTGGAATTTTGAAGAAGGAACTGGAGGATCTGTAAATGATACCAGCGGAAACGGAAACCCGGGAACATGGGGTGGTACCGGTAGTCATTGGACCAACGGCAAAATTGGCAAGGCCGGAAGTTTTAATGGAAGTAGTGACCTTGTGGATGTCGGGAACAATCTACAGCCCAGAACAGGTAGTTATACGGTTTCAGCATGGGCCAAAACTTCTGTTTTAGGCTATCAAGATATTTTTGGGAATTACTGGTCAGTAACACCCCTGTCTGCGTTTGAGCTTCGGACTAACAACAATGGTAAACCTTATTTTCTAAGTTATGTGAGTGATTCTGGAACTGGGGTGCAAGGCACGACAAGTATGAACGATGGACAATGGCATTATTGGACAGGTGTAATAGATTCGATGGCAGGTAAAATGAGGATATATATTGATGGAGTTTTAGAGGGTGAAACAAATTATACAGCAACCGACATAAACTCAGGGGCAAATACTTATCAGATAGGGGCGAGAGAGAGCGATCTCCTTTGGAACGGCCAAATCGATCAAGTCCGTGTCTATAACTATGCCCGCAGTACAAAACAAATTGTTGAAGATATGAATGCTGGCCACCCTCTCGGCGGTTCTCCTATCGGTTCACAAATCGGTTATTGGAAAATGGATGAAGGCTATGGCGTAACAGCAAATAATACCGGTAGTCAAGGAACAACGCTTAATGGCACCCTAAGAAACAGTCCAACTTGGACAAATGATGGCAAGTTTAATAAAGGAGTTGCTTTGGATGGATTAAACGATCATATAACTGTTCCTAATAGTAGCTCTATTGAATATATTGGCGGGGACTTAACCCTTTCTATTTGGTTTAAACCCGATCCATCTGATGACGGCGGTAAAATTATTTCCCGGCCTTGGAATGGATCGGGGCAATATAATTACTGGATTACCAGCAATGGCGGAGCTACTCCAACACCAAGTTTTTATTTAGGAGGATATACCGATTATACCTTAAGTTTCAACCAAACCATCACCTCAAACGAATGGCATTATCTTGCCGCCACAGTTAACAGTAGTAAAGAAGTCAAGGTTTATATTGATGGTAAATTAACCAATAGCGGCTCACATTCGATAACAACATGGATACCGTCCGTTGGTAACAATCACATAAACCTTGCTATAGGAACCTTATATCCATATGGAGACTCTTGGGGAGGCGTTACCAGCTATTCAGCTAAGGGTGCCATTGATGAAGCTAAATTCTACAATGCCGCTCTGACTTCCGATGAAATTAAGCTAGATTATAACCACGGCTCAGCTATGGTCCTGGGAACATTATCCGACAACTCTTCTTACGAAAAGGGTGCGGCCAACCAAGAATATTGTGTACCGGGAGACACTTCCTCATGTAACGCTCCCATAGCCGAATGGAAATTCGATGAGCATACAGGAACAAGCGCTAATGACACAAGCGGAAATAACCTTAATTTTTCTAATTTCGTTGGTCAGGCGTCGTGGGGACAAGGGAAAATAGGCCCGGCTTTATTAACAGACGGTAGTGGTGATGCTATCTACCAGGACGACACCACCGGAAGCCCCTTAGACTTAACCAGTAATTTGACCATTTCATTTTGGATTAAATTGACATCTCTCAATAGCAATTGGAAAGCGATTCTAACAAAGGGAGACACGGGAACGGACAAGGACAATAATTACGAATGCTGGATAAATACCACAAATGCATTGTATTGCGGTATTGGAAACGGGACAACCAGTCAGTTAGCCACCTATACTTCCGCATTGGAGGCTAATAAATGGTATTTCATTAGTTTTGTAGTTGACGGTTCTTATCTACGCATGTTTGTGAATGGAAATCCACTCACACCCGCAAGTCAAACGATTACTCCTACCGCCAATAACAGCCGCTTAACTATTAACGGTTTGTCCAGTGGAACTTATTCAACTCCCGGATTAATTGATAGCCTAAGAATTTACAACTATGCCCGCTCGGCTGCTCAGGTGGCTTACGATTTTAATCGTGGCGGACCTTCCGGTTGGTGGAAGTTAGACGAATGCCAGGGCACTACTGCCAACGATTCCTCAGGGAATGGGGGTACAGGAACAATAGCTATCGGAAGCGGGGGCACAAACTCCTCCGCCGGTACTTGTACAGGCTCTTCTGGCCAGGCCTGGAAAGATGGTGTCACCGGCAAATACAACTCTTCTCTTGAATTTGATGGATACGACGATAATGTTTCTATCCCCATTACCGCAACCAACGGCCAAGATGTCAAAGGTCCGATAAGTTACACTGTTTGGTTTAAACGTTCTGACAATGGATCATGGCAAACTTTGGTAAATAAAATTGATTCATGTAGCAGTCCACTTAATGGTTTTATACTTCGTTTTACCGGAACCGATGTTCTCGCTTTTGAAGGTTATAAGACTAGTAACGTATTTAATATTTCATACACTTCTTCTACAATGTCTGATGGAAATTGGCATTATGCTGTTGCCACTTGGGATGGCACATCTAACGCTAATGGAGTAAAAATCTACGTTGATAATAATATGGTGTCCCAAGGAACATCTTCAGCCGACACTTTTACCTCACTTGTTGGGTATTACCAGAAAATTGGTTCACTTTCCTGTAATGCCCACTACTTTAATGGTCAAATCGACGACGTTCGCGTTTATAATTATGTTCTTACCCCCACTCAAATAAAAACAATTTACAATAACGGTGCAGTAAATTACGGCCCGTCTACGGGCATACCGCAATAGTTAAGATATCGAACCATATCATAATATGTATATTTATATATCGTGAAACAATTTGATGTGAAAAGTAATAATTTGTTCTAAAATGGGGTATTGACAACGAGTAAAAAATGCTAAATACTCTTATAGATAAATAATAAATGGAAATAACCAGGCTCATCCGAAATATCGAAAAATACATCTTGGTAGCCCTAGCAGGTTTTTTTGCTTTATTCGTTTTTCCGAAATTTGCCTCCCCCTTCATTGTCCCCAAGGAAATTTTTGGGGCTCTCGCAATATCGACGGTGTTGGTTCTTTGGTCGGTCAGATCGATTATTAAAAGAGAATCGACTTTTTCCGTCGGGAAATTTGATCTTGGGGTACTTTTGATAGCACTTGCCTATGTTGTTGCGGCAATAGTTAAAACCCCAAACAAAATGGAGGCATTTTTCTTCCCCGGTACGGTAACTTTTGTCGTTATTTCCTGCTTATTTTATTTCCTGGTTAACCAGTTTGGCAGAAGGACGAAGAACCTGATTTTAGTCACGCTCTTCGGTTCAGGAATTCTTCTTACAATCTCAGTTCTTTTTACCCAGCTTGGGCTTTTTGCCAAAATTCCCCAGCTTCCGGCTTTCATCAAAAACTCTTCTTTTAATCCCGTGGGCGGAGCACTGCCTTCTGTTCTTTACTTGGTAGCCTTGCTTCCCATCGGCATTGCCCTGGTAGTCAAGGAGAAAGACCTGGCTAAAAGATTATTTTACGGGGTTGCTTCTCTGGTTGTCTTTTTTGGAGCGGCCATCCTTGCAACCAACCTTCTTCCCGGTAAACCCCAAGCCTTAATATTCCCCAGCTTATTAACCTCTTGGGGTGTAGTTATTGAGACCTTGAAAATAAGCCCGGTTTGGGGAGTGGGTCCGGATAACTATGTTACCGCGTTTAACCTGTTCAGACCCATTTCCTACAATCAAACCGCTTTTTGGGCTGCCAGGTTTTCCACAGCAAATAATTACTACTTTACTTTGATTACCGAGGTTGGTTTTGCCGGACTTGCGGCCATCTCGGTACTTCTTATCGGTATTTACAGGGCGGTAGTAACAGGCTTTAAACAGAAAAATTGGGAGATGGCTTCCTTGGCCCTCCTGGTTGTACTTTTTGCGGTATTCCCTTCCTCACCCGTTCTCCTTTTCCTTTTGATGGCCCTTCTGGCGGTTTTTTCAAAATCGGAGGAGAAAACCGTAAGTTTGGCTACCAACAGAGTCCCGTCTGCAATTGTCGCTGCTCCGATATTTATTGGGGTTTTGGCTTTGGCAGTTTTTGGTACAAAGGCCGTGATGGCTGAGGTAACTTACAAAAAGTCATTGGACGCTTTAAGCAGCAATAACGCCAAAGATACCTACACTCTAATGGGACAGGCGATAACCCAAAACCCGTATGTAGACAGGTACCACGCCTCTCTTGCTCAGGTAGAAATGGCCATTGCTTCATCAATCGCCACTAATAAGGATTTGACGGACGAGGACCGTCAAACCATAACACAACTGATCAGCCAGGCGATAAACGAAGGCAAGGCAACCGTGACCCTTAATCAGGGAAGATCGGCCAATTGGGAACTTCTTGCCCAAATCTATCAGAATATTATGTCCTTTGCCGAAGGGGCAGACCAATTTGCTATCGACACCTACACTCAAGCGGTAGCGCTTGATCCGATCAACCCCAACCTGAGAATCGGACTCGGCGGAGTGTATTACGCACTCGGCAGATATGATGACGCGATTGACACGTTTAAACTTGCAGTCCTGGCAAAGCCCGACTTGGCCAACTCCCATTACAATCTGGCAATAGCCTATGGAGAGAAGAAAAACTATGACAGTGCAATTGCCGAGATGAACACTGTTTTGACCCTTGTGGACAGAGATTCACCTGACTACACCTTGGCCAAAAACACGCTGGATGCCTTGGAGAAGGCCAAACCCGCAACAACTGCTGCGGCCGGATCTGAAAACCTGACCCCTCCCCAAAAGCAGGAGACAGTCATAGAGCCCCCCATAGAGCTTCCTGAAGAGGCTACCCCGCCGGCCGCCACGCCGTAAGAAAAGGGCCTAAAGGAGACTCCTTGTAAGTCCTCCGGGTATGAAAATTACCTGAAAACTCTGTTTTAGCCTCAATAAATGCCCCTTGCAAAGTCTCTTCTTTCAAGGTAGTTTTAAATCATGCCTGCCAAACTGCTCAGAAGGGTGGCTGAAGAAGGTACGTTCAGTCACGTATATAATAACGGGGTTGAAAATATAGCCATCTTCAAGGACCGGCAAGATTATGAAGTCTTTCTGGGTTATCTGAGAGATTACCTGTCTCCGGCCAGTTCCGAAATTTCCAAAAAAGAGTTCACTATTGAAGGCCGCTCTTTCCAGGGCACCCCCCGCCAGCCTAAAAATTACCTGGGTAAAGTCGAGCTTATCGCCTACCGGCTCACCCCTACCCGCTTCCATCTTATTCTGCACCAGAACACTCCCGATTCACTTGCAAACTTTATCAGATCGCTGTGTACCAGATACTCGATATATTTTAATAAAAAATATTCCCACACCGGAGCCTTATTCAACGGCCCCTATAAATCAATCCATATTAAGGGCGTATCCCAACTTTTACATTCCACCCGTTATCTCCACCGCAGTCCGGATAATGGTGAAGATCCTATCAAAATATATACATCCTATCCAGAATATCTCGGTCAAAGAGAATCTTCGTGGGTAAAAACGGGTGTCGTACTGTCTGTCAAGGGAATTGAGGATTATAAGGATTTTGTAGAAAAATATCAGTTGAACCAAGAGGAAAAAGATCTTCTTGGGGGAATTCCCATTGACGGCAAAAAACCGCATTTGGAAAATATTGTTCATACGGTCGACGCCGCCCCCGTCTCCTCGGATGAAACTACTGCGTTTCCCGCCAAAACACCCCCCCCTGATTTAAAACCCAGGCCGCGTATTTTTGAGTACGGACTGGCAACAGGAATTTTTGTTGTACTTCTAAGCTTTGGAATGAATAACGTCCGTCTCTCTCAAGCCAAACACTTTACAAACTCTCCGGTTCTTTCCGAATCAACAGGTCTCATGCCCTCCCCAACCCCCACGCCAACCCCTACCAATTTTCCCGAACCAAAAATAATGGTAACCGTTAAAACTGACGCCTCGGCAAGTGCCAATATCCGCAAGGAGCCAAGCCTTCAGTCGGAAATAATCGGTACGGCCGAAAATGGTGAGGTTTTTGAATCCGTATCAATAGGTCCGGAATGGAATGAGATTAAATTAAACGACGGTTCAATAGGATTTATATTATCAAAACTAATACAAATGGATCAAACTAATAACTAATATGCGCAAGATTTTAACATACGTCGGCTTTATAATCGCATGCGTTTTGGTTTCTCTGCTCTTTGTAACCGCCACAACATATATTCAGTTAGCTGTCGCCGTTATCCTTTACCCCGTCGTTGCCTATTTTGTTATGAAGACCCTCCCCCGTAAGACTAAAGTGGTTCCGGCAGTTGCGGTACAGACGGTGAGAACGCAGGAGGAGGTTGCGGATTTTGACAGACGTACATTTCTCAAGCTTGTCGGAGCAACCGGAATTTTCTTTTTTGTCTCCTCGCTCTTCGGCAAATGGGCCGGAGCTTTACCGCTTGGCAAATCTTTGGGATTGGGGGGGAGTATACAGGGAAATTCTCCCACTCCCGAAGCCGGTAATTCCGGGTCTTTGGCTGCAAACGGCTACCAAATTTCCGAGATCGATGACGGCGCCGTTACATATTACGGATTTACCAATCTTGACGGCTCCTGGCTCATCATGAAGGAAGATACCGAAACAAGCTCTTTCCGCTATGTAAAAGGAAGCTCGGGATTTCCCGGAAGTTGGGCCAACCGCCAAAATCTCAAATACGACTACTACTACAATCTCTTTTGAGGAGTTTTAGTATCCAATCCTCCCCGGACTTGGCTTTCCCGGGCAATCACGGCTCCATAAAAAAGAATGCTCAGGGAAAATAACAAAAATATTGCTGTTTGCCGCATATAAAAAGGAGCTATCGTATCAACCACCTGTTGATCAGGTGAGGCCATGACCAAAAGCCAGTTTCGATCTCCCAAAGGTACCGGAGAATAGGAAATCAGGCGGCCGTCCGTCGTCAAAACCCCTTCCTCTATCGTATTCAGAGCACTCTTTAAACTATCGCTCAGAGTTTGATCACCCAGAAACGGCTCCTCCCCGGCACCAAAAACGTTCATTCCCACTTCCTCCGGGGCCGCGCTGTTGTAGAGTAGATCTCCCTGCGCACCAATCAAGTACACATCTGTTGCGTCTGATACTTTCATCAGTTCCAAATAGTGCTCTGTTAAAGGCTCCAATTCCGCCGAGGTGACCACAGCACCTGCAAAAACACCATTTTGAAATACCGGAGAGACCACCGGAATGACTATCTGGCCCTTAGTGCCCCCCATCCGGCTAACAACCGAAGCACCAACTAAATATTCTCCTTCGCCCGGCCGGTTTTTGGCCCAGGAAAAATAATCACGATCGGCCAGGGAAGCTCCTAGATCACGCGTTTCCAAAACGTCAGAGTCAAACTTGACAACTCCGCGTCTGTCCGTTAATGCGACCCCGGCGACCAGACCACTATCGCTCCATTGAGTTATAAAAGCATCTAAATCAGATTGGGTATGTTCATCCCAGCTTTCCATACTGCTCAACTTCGCAAGCACCGCAACCGAGTTGCCAAACGTTTGGAAAAAGGACGCAATGTTGCTCGCCTCCGCTCTCGTCACCGTTTGTTGTTGATCTAAAAGCTGGTTGGTAATTGTAGGTTTGACCCACCAGCTTAAGATTACTAAAAAAGCAGCACCCAAACCCACTATCAGAAGAAGGCTAAATAACCAAATCCTGCCCGGCAATGCTTTCCAAAACACCTTAATTAAAGATTAAGACCAAATATTTACCCTGTCAATAATAAATTAATTTATTTCCTCTTGCAATAACACCAAACAATCTGATAATAACTATGTGTATTCGCTATGCCTATGCTAAGTATTGCTATTCCAAGTAAAAATGAGAAGTTCTTAGAAAAAACTATCCGTGACATCCTGACAAAAGCGACGGGAAAAATAGAAGTATTTCCCGTCTTAGACGGGTACGAACCCCCAAAAGAAGAGATCGTAAACGATCCGCGGGTCAAATATATCCGTCTTTTCCCAACAGTTTACTCCAAGAAACGCCTTGCGATCAACATGGCCAACGAAATTTCTAATGGCGAATATCTTATGTCTTGCGACGCCCATTGTATGTTTGACAAGGGTTTTGATGAGGTTTTGACTCACGGCATAAAGGATGATTGGGTCGTGGTTCCCAGACGTCATAGACTGGATGCCGAGAATTGGGCGCTTCAAACTCAAGTAGATAAAAGGCCACCGATTGATTACGAATATCTGATGTGGCCGAAAAAATTCAATCCACCGGCCCTCCACGGCTTTAAATGGGATGAAAAAACTCTAGCCAAAAAGGACTTAATGATAGATGACGTTATCGAAATTCAAGGAAGCTGCTGGGTAATGAGTAAAAAGCATTTCAAAAAAATGAGGTTTATGGAAATTGAAGGCTATCAGGGCTGGGGCCAGGAAGGCGAGGAAATTTGCATGACCACCTGGTATAACGGCGGACGCGTGGTTGTAAACAAGAACACTTGGTATGCGCACTTGCACAAAGGACCGAAATATGGAAGGATGTACTATTTAGACAGGCACGAAGGCAGGAGAAGTTATATGTATACATATGATCTCTGGGTAAAACAAAGAAGGGATTTTTTTGTTAGCCTGATTGAAAAATTCTGGCCGATGCCAGGCTGGCCAAATAATTGGAAGGAGCAATTGTATGGAAAATGACAAAAGCGTTCTGGCTACCCACATCCCCCTACTTGTAAGGGTCTTCGATATTTCTAAAGGTGATGTGCTTGAAATTGGAACCGGGTGGTTCTCTACGCTGGCTTTGCATTGGTTGGCACATGTTACCAAAAGGACGGTCTTTTCCTACGAGAGCAAACAGCATTGGTATGAGAGAGCTTTAAGATATAAATCTAAATACCATAAGATAATTAAAGTTGATAGTTGGGACAAACTCCCGGTAGATAAACATTGGGGATTAGTATTTATTGATCATTCTCCTGAAGCAAGGCGGCACGTTGAGGTAGAGAGATTTGCCGATAGTGCCGACTACATAGTAATACACGATACCCAGCCTGAGGATGATGAAAAATACCAGTTTGGTAAAATTTGGCATCTTTTCAAATACCGCCATGATTGGAAAAAAGCGCGCCCATGGGCCAGCGTCGTATCCAATGTTAAGAAGCTAACAAATATTTGATAAATATATGATGTACGCAAATAAATACATACTGAAAAAGTATCAGATTGAAGGTGCCGGTCTTCCTTTTGTAATACGTCAAAATTCAACTGGAATAGATTTTGCCAAACTTTTAAATAAGTTCAATTATAAAAGGGGTGCAGAAATCGGTGTTGAGCGGGGCAGTTTCTCCGAGATGCTATGCAAAAACATTCCCGGACTTGAGCTAACTTGCATTGACTCCTGGGCTCAAATACCCGACTATAGAAAGCGGCACAATAGTTTACAGGATTCGTTTTACCGCATCACAAAAGAAAAATTAAAGCCATATGGTTGCAAAATCATTAAAGGCTTCTCGACAGATGTAGCTAAAACCATACCAGATGAATCGCTTGATTTTGTTTATATCGATGCCAATCACGAGTTCCAGCATTGTACAGACGATATTGCCGAATGGTCAAAAAAAGTTAGGCATGGTGGAATAGTATCCGGGCACGACTTCCATTATTTCCGGGCTCCGGAGGAAGTAATTCATACAAAACACGTAGTTCTTGCTTGGACCCAGGCCTACAACGTCAATCCTTGGTTTGTCTTTGATAAAGACAAAATTTGGTTTTGGGTAAAATAAAACATTTGAAAAATATGTCTGACCTAACCGTAATTTACTACACATCCAATAGAGAAGAGGAATCTTTTGAAGAAAAAGTAAAGAAAAAACTTCTTGAAACGAGCGGCGGCATTCCAATTATCAGTGTTTCCCATAAGCCAATTGACTTGGGTAAAAACATTTCCATAGGTATGCATAAACCTACAAATGTTCTTTTGTACCACCAGGTTTTATTAGCCTGTAAAGAGGCTAAAACACCTTTTGTTATTAGTGCAGAGGCAGATTTCTTGTATCCTCTGGAATACTTTAATTTTACTCCCACCTCATCGGATAGAATTTATCGCTACAACAATATAAGAGTTTTATATAAAATCCATCGGGGTTTTTACAAAAAAAAATATTCGGAAGGTGCTCAAATTGTCAGTAGAAGATTTCTTATTTCGCTTTTGGAAAATGCTTTAAAGGGAATTTCCATGTTTGATGACAATCCCAAATACCGCCAGTTCTTTCCATATCGGAATGTTCCATTGGAAATGTTTGGAGGAGAAATACCCTGCGTAACTTTTAAAACCGGAGACTCACTCCATAAATACGTTACAGTAGAAAAAGAAAAGCCAAAATCAGAGTTACCTTATTGGGGAAGCGCAAGTGAACTTAGAAAGGAGATGTTTAATTTTGGATAGATCAGCTACTGCCAGTCACATTCCTCTTCTGGTGCGCCTGTTTGACTTATCGGAAGGAGACGTGTTAGAAATCGGAACAGGCTATTTCTCTACCCTGCTTCTACACTGGCTGGCACATATCTACAAGCGAAATGTCTATTCTTACGAAAATGATCCTTATTGGTATAAAAGGGCACTAAAAGCAAATTCCAAATACCACAGAGTAATCATGGTCAACAATTGGGATGATTTACCAGTAGATAGGCACTGGGGACTGGTCTTCGTAGACCACAAGCCCGGAGAAAGAAGGAGTATGGAAGTAAAAAGATTTGCAAAAAATGCCGACTATATCCTAATCCACGACACCGAACCGGAAAACGAAAAGGAATACCATTTTAGTGAAATTTGGCCTCTGTTTAAGTATGTTTATCATCAAAAAAAGACCCTGCCTTGGACATCGGCAGTCAGTAATTTTAAAAACTTAAAAGACATAAAATGAAATTATCTATTGTCATATCGATTTATAACAGCCACGAGATTGTCAGGAGACAACTCCTACATTTTAAAAAGATGAATCTTCCGATGGAAATCATCATAGTTGATGACAATTCTACCCCACCCATTCCCGGCGCGACCCTTAGGACAAATAATAAACTGGCGTGGACCCAAGGCTTGGGAAGAAACTTGGGTGCAAAGCATGCGCACGGAGAATATTTATTTATGACGGATGTCGACCATATAATCTCCCGCGAGGCCATGGAGGATGCGCTTAATTTTAACGGAAATAAAATGATATTCAGACGCCAAATAGCGGTGCTCGATGAGAACGGAAATATCAAACAGGACAAGAAAACCCTTAAAGACTGGGGGTATGAAAAAGATAATCTGGACGCCAGCGTTCATGGAAACACCTTTGCTATGAAAAAATCCATTTTTGATGAGTTGGGAGGCTATAGTCCCGAAACCTGCAGCTTGGGGCTCCATCCTATTGCAAGAAAGGGTGACGACTGCTATTTTAACACCAAGTGGAACCGAAGATTCAGCGGGGAAAAACTAGCAGTCGGCCGAGACATTTATATGTTTCCCATCGGAAGATTTAACAAAACCGGCAGCCTCAATCCCATGGGACTTTTCCACAACTTAAGCCAGGATGGACAAAAAAGAATGTTTAAAGGAGAAGAAGAATAACAAAAATGACAAAAGGGATTCTTTACTACACCGATAACCGGCTAAATATGAGGCTCGCGCTAACATGCAGGAAGTGGATTACCAAATCGGGTTTGCCTATTACAAGCGTCACCCTTAAACCAACCAATTTTGGTAAAAATATAAGCCTGCCTTTGCTTAGCAGTTACGAAACTCTTTACAAACAGATCCTGACCGGGTTAATGGCGATGACGGAGGATGTGGTATTTTTCTGTGAGCACGATGATCTATACCATCCATCCTGTTTCGACTTTGAGCCAACCGATAAAAAAACGTTTTACTACAATGGAAATTATTGGTACGTCCGCCTAACCGATGGGCTTGCCATTCACTACAATGTCAGCCCCCTATCGGGTTTATGTGCTTATCGGAATATATTAATTACTCATTTTAAAGAACGTGTGGCTTTAATCAAAAAGCGGGGTTTTGATTATTACATGGGATTTGAACCGATGACTCATGGAAGAATCAGGTGGAAGAATTGGTACGACTTTGAGGTATATCAGTCCCCTGTCCCAACCGTTGATTTTTGTCATAACGGCAATCTTACTAAAAAAAGGTGGGATAAGGATCAATTCAGAAGAAAACCGAAGTTCTGGGAGGAGTCGGATTACAAACACATTCCGAATTGGCCTAATCTGCCCCAAATTATGGCTCCCTTTTTCCCGATTAAAAAATAAATATGGCAGACTTAAGCATTGTTATACCTTCCAGAAACGAAATGTTCTTAGCCAGAACTATTGAAAATATACTGTCTAATATTGAAGGCGATACCGAAATTATTGCCGTTCTTGATGGAGCATGGGCAGAACCGAGAATTGTCGATAATCCGAAAGTAACCGTGCTCCACTATTCTGAAAGCATCGGCCAAAGGGCCGCAGCCAATCAAGCGGTTAAGTTGTCTAAAGCCAAATATGTGATGAAGTGTGATGCGCATTGTGCTTTTGACAAAGCCTTCGATGTAAAAATGCTCGAGGCAATTAAGGACCACCATGATTGGACTATGGTCCCGGTTATGAAGAATCTCCATGCATTCGATTGGGTTTGTCCCGAAGGGCACAGACGCTACCAAGGGCCATCGGGGCCTTGCCAAGTTTGCGGCAAAGAGACCAAAAGAGACATTCTGTGGCAGGCAAAACCGAGTCCCAATTCCGTTTCTTACTGTTTTGATTCCACTCCCCACTTTCAATATTTCGGGGCATATGCTAAACGCCCGGAGGGGCAGGGCGAGATTACGGAAACAATGTCTCTACAAGGCTCGTGTTGGATGTTGACAAGGGAAAAATACTGGGAACTTGACATCTGCGATGAAAATTTCGGCAGCTGGGGTTCGCAGGGAATAGAAGTTGCGGTAAAAACCTGGCTTTCCGGAGGCCGTGTCATGGTAAACAAAAAGACCTGGTATGCACATCTGTTCCGAACCCAAGGCGGAGACTTTAGTTTCCCCTATCCGATCAAAGGAAGTGATCAGGAAAAGGCTAAAACTTTTGCGCGGGACTTGTTTTTCAACAACAAATGGCCACTTCAAAAAAGACCACTTTCCTGGCTGGTTGAAAAGTTCTGGCCGGTTCCAGGCTGGACAGATGAGGATTTAAAAAAACTCAAAGCAAACACCTTCAGATTCTCCGGCAGTGATAACAACCAAAAGCCGGCGGAAAGCGAGCCTGTCGAGGCTCTTGAGGATAATCTGGCAAATAAAATTATATATCATGCAAACGAGCCAACTAAAAGAATTATTTATTATACCGATAATGCGCTAAAACTGAAAATCGCTTCCAATGTCCAGCGGCAACTGGCAAAAATAAGTGCGGAGAAGGGCATTTCCATCACATCAAGCTCCGTTAAAAAGATGGCATTCGGACAGGCTTCTGTTAATCTCCCAGATCTTAAACCCGGCTCCCTAACAACTTTAAAACTGATATTAAATGGTTTAGAAAATTGTGACGCTGAGATAGTTTTTCTCTGCGCGAATAATGTTCTCTATCATCAATCGCATTTTGACTTCACTCCACCCGACAAAAACACTATTTATTACAACCAGAATGTCTGGTTTTTAAGAACTACAGACGGACACGCCCTGCATTATGATGCCAATCAACTCTCGGGTCTCTGCGGCCACCGCGACACCCTGATTTCCTACTTCAAAAAGACTTTAGCGGAACTAAAAATTGGCATATGGAGGTCGGAAGGAGTAAATATCGATATCCGTTATGAAGCAAATATAAATCAAATTAGATGGCGCAAAGACCAATTCAGGAATCAAAAATATACAAACGTCTGGACGGAAAGTGACACAGAGATTCCCGACTGGGGAAAAATAACCGACTTATTAAAAACACTCGTATAAACATTAAAACTCCCAGTCAGAAAACCTATAAAAATGTATATAATGACTTAGCCGTTTGAAACGGTTGTGTTGTTGTATAAACGATGCTTATTATAGTTGGTATACCGCCTGCGAACAAAAAATATATTTTTCATGCTGTGATTTTATATAAGGTTTACAATCTAGTAATCTAAAATGGCAACACGGTTGTATCTACCATCAACAGGGACTCCCGCCGTAACCCCCGCCTATAGTGCGTCTTGGACCGGAACTGACGAGGCGTCAAGATTAAATGCTGTAACAACAAAAATCTCTTCTGCAATGGCCTCTGCTTCGACCACAACCGACACCAGTAAACTTCAGGCTGCTTACCTAATGAGGCAGTACGTTTCCGATCCTTTGACTGCCCAGACAATTTTGGCCCAGACAGTTAAATGGCAAATTTTAGCCTCTGAGACAAACCTATCAAACAATATTTTTACCGCCATTACTATTAGGAGTTGGGACGGTGCGTCTACTTTTCAGACACTGCTTGCTTTAACCGAGGACGGTACAGAATTAACAACGTCATTAGTCAACAGACAATTTAGCGCCACAACCACAGGGGTGAGTGTTGCCTTGGGCGATAGGCTAATTATTGAAGTCGGAGTAAGTGGTGACCCTACACCCTCCGGATCTGACTTCCATCATGGATCTTTGCGAATTGGAGACGCATCTTCAACGGACCTACCAGAAAATGATACCGATACAAACGATTACAATCCCTGGGTTGAGTTTGCAAATACCTTAACATTCTCTACAACCAGCTCTTCGGTTTCACCATCTCTTTCACCATCAGCATCTCTTTCCCCGTCTGCAAGTGAAAGTCCTTCACTTTCACCAAGTGCCTCTTTGTCTCCATCAGCGTCTGAGTCGCCATCTCTTTCTCCGTCGGCGTCACTTTCTCCTTCCGCAAGCGAAAGTCCATCTTTTTCGCCCTCGGCCTCGGAGTCACCTTCACTCTCACCCTCGGCGTCACTTTCTCCGAGCGCCTCGGAAAGTCCATCTTTTTCGCCCTCGGCCTCAGAGTCACCTTCACTTTCACCCTCGGCATCACTTTCTCCGAGCGCCTCGGAAAGTCCATCTCTTTCGCCAAGTGCGTCACTCTCACCCTCGGCTTCAGAGTCCCCGTCACTTAGCCCTTCAGCGTCCCTTTCGCCTTCTGCAAGTGAAAGTCCTTCACTTTCACCCTCGGCATCACTTTCTCCATCAGCATCCGAGTCACCAAGCCTAAGTCCTTCGGCATCACTTTCTCCCAGTGCTTCTGTTTCTCCGTCGCTATCACCAAGCGCCTCCGAATCGCCATCTTTAAGTCCCAGTGCTTCGGAAAGTCCAAGTTTGAGCCCGTCTGCATCCCTCTCACCTAGCGTCTCGGAAAGCCCGAGCTTAAGTCCTTCCGCAAGTCTAAGTCCGTCCCTTTCTCCAAGTGCATCTTTAAGCCCGTCAGCGTCAGAAAGCCCGAGCTTAAGTCCTTCGGCTTCCCTTTCACCTAGCGCAAGTCAGAGTCCGTCATTATCACCTTCGGCTTCTCTTTCTCCCAGTGCCTCAATATCACCCTCACTTAGTCCATCTGCCTCTATTTCTCCTTCGACATCCGTAAGTCCTTCTTTAAGTCCGTCGGCCTCAATATCTCCTAGCTCCAGCGAGTCTCCATCTCTTTCACCAAGTGCATCACTGTCACCATCCGCATCTCAATCTCCTTCAATAAGTCCTTCCGCTTCGCTTTCCCCTTCGGCATCTGTTTCTCCCTCTTTAAGTCCTTCTGCAAGCGAGTCGCCTTCATTAAGTCCATCTGCAAGCGAGTCGCCTTCATTAAGTCCATCGGCATCACTTTCACCCTCAGCATCCGAGTCACCCTCTTTATCCCCTTCGGCCTCTTTATCCCCTTCGGCCAGTGAAAGTCCTTCGTTATCTCCGAGTGCGTCACTTTCACCATCTGCTTCGGAATCTCCATCTCTTTCACCAAGTGCATCACTTTCTCCGTCAGCAAGTGAGAGTCCGAGTCTTTCTCCATCCGCCTCGCTTTCACCGTCCGCAAGCGAATCACCATCCTTAAGCCCTTCGTCATCGACTTCTCCATCCCCAAGTGCCGGAAGCGCATCACTGTCACCAAGTTCTTCCGTTTCTCCCTCACTTAGTCCCTCTGCCTCTCTTTCGCCTTCTGCTTCTGAAAGTCCCAGCTTATCTCCCAGCGCTTCCGTATCACCAAGTGCATCCGAAAGTCCATCGTTATCACCTTCAGCGTCTTTGAGTCCAAGCGCATCTCAAAGTCCAAGTCTAAGCCCTTCGGCCTCCTTATCACCCTCGGTCTCAGTTTCACCTTCGCTTTCACCAAGCGCTTCTCTTTCACCTTCCGCTTCAGTTTCACCATCCCTCAGCCCATCCGCATCGCTCTCTCCGAGC
>Ga0208958_1001085_pt1 | contig 28800 bp, 25 predicted proteins | sample RifOxyB1_FD_184032 | JGI IMG/M metagenome (GOLD analysis project Ga0208958, IMG submission 184032) | Soil microbial communities from Rifle, Colorado - Rifle Oxygen_injection B1 (SPAdes) | ecosystem: Environmental > Terrestrial > Deep subsurface > Rock core/Sediment | place: Rifle, Colorado...
CTGACGCGAACGTATGGGATTATACTTGGCCCAATCAGCCGCCGGGGACAGTATATCTTTACGCGCTAATTTTTAAATTATTTGGGGTTGTGTTTCAGATGTTTTGGTGGCTAAACGTGAAGTTACCATTTTTTCCATCAACACTAATGTTGTATTTCGACGATCACTTGTATCCGGCGATGTTAAAGTTACCGGCAATATTGAGTGATTTGGGCATTGCTTATGTTATATATTTAATATTTAAAGATTGGAGAAAAGAAAGCCTGGGCAAGTTGGGAGCGACTCTTTTTTTGCTTAATCCGGTGGTTTGGTATAACTCCACGGTATGGGGACAAACGGACAGTGTAATTAGCTTATTGGCGATTGTGGCATTTTATTCGCTTTTGAAGAAGAAATTATTTTGGTCGATGTTGGCATTGGTTGTGTGTTTTTATGTAAAGGTTTCTTTGGTGGTTTTTGCCCCGGTTTATTTGTTAATAATGATTAAATTAAGATTGCCCGTGAAAAGTGTGATAGGAGGTATGGTGGGAGTGATTGCTGTGATCGGAGCTTTGACTTTGCCATTTTCTGATGGAGAGCCATTTAGTTGGCTTTATTGGCTTTATACAAAAAAGATATTAGGACAACAATTGCAAGTAATCACTGCTAATGCTTTTAACATTTGGGCTGCACTGACGGGGATTCATGAGCGGCCGCATACTTTGATGCTTGGCCCCCTGAGTTATCAGCGCTGGGGCTATTTACTTTTTGGTGGAGTTTATGGCTGGATGCTATGGTGGATGGCGAGATCGCAAAAAAAAGAAAGTGTGTGGTGGGGACTGGGACTAATTTCTTTTTCGAGTTTTATGCTTCTGACTAATATGCATGAGCGGTATTTGTTCCCGCTATTTCCTTATTTAACAATTTTGGCGGTAAAACATAAGAAATTGATGTGGATTTTAGTGACGATAAGCGTTATTAATTTACTGAATTTATATAATTTTTGGTGGATGCCGAGAATCGAAATAGTTGTGAACTTTATGAGTTTTGGGAATCGTGTAATGCCGAGAGTGCTGGGACTGGTTAGTTTTGTGGTGTTTTTGAGGTTTGCAAAGTACTTTGTAAAGGAAAAGTTGGTATAATTTGGTATGAGGTCGCGTTGGATCGGAGTTATTTTTTTTGTGGGATTTTTGCTTCGAGTGGTGGGACTTCCCAATCATCCGGCTGGATTTACACCAGATGAGGCGAGCTTTGGATATGACGCCTATTCCCTACTTAAAACTGGGAAAGATCAGTGGGGAAACGCGATGCCATTGGTTTTGAAGTCGTTTGGGGACGGAAAAATGCCGCTTTATGCATATTTAGCGATGCCAAGCGTGGCACTCTTTGGACTAAATGAATTTAGTGTTCGCTTGCCGAATGCCTTACTCGGGAGCTTGGTGGTTTTGGTGACGTATTTTTTGGTTAGAGAGTGGAGAAGGAATGAAAGTGAAGCACTTCTGGCGGCGTTACTCCTGGCCATTAGTCCGTGGCATATTCCGATGAGCAGGGGAGCTTTTGAAGCCAATTTAACAACCTTTTTGATGCCGCTTGGGCTTCTCCTTTTTTTAAAGGGTCTAAAAAATAGAAAGTTATTAATTCTTTCGATGGTGGTTTTTGGACTGAATATGTTTAGTTATCATTCGGCAAGGTTGGTAACACCAATTGTTTTAGGAGTATTGGTAGTGAGTAACTGGGAGAAAATCGAAAGAAAAATATTGCCGATTGGCATCTTTGGGGTATTTTTGGGGTTAGCGGGGGTTACATATTTGGGTGGAGCTGGGGCGAGAGTAGGAAGCGTGAGTATTTTTAGTTTAGTGGGGAGTGCGGGAGAGGAGAGATATTTGGCGGTCATGACGGGTACGCCAGATATGGTGGCCCGAATTTTTAATAATAAGTTAACAAAACTTGTGGAGTTATTTGGACAAAATTATTTAAGTTATTTTTCACCCAATTTCTTATTTACTCAGGGAGCTCGTGAGGGAACTTATGGAATGCTTCCTGGAAGAGGAGTATTTTTTTTGATTGAATTACCTTTTTTGATTGCAGGAATTTGGGTATTAGTAAAAGAAAAAATAAAAAATAAGCGGTGGCACATTATTTGGATTGTCATGGCTCCGGTTCCGGCAGCGTTGGCGATCGGCCCAGGGCACGCGGCAAATAGAGCTGTAATTATGTTGCCGGCTTTGCAGATAATATTGGCGATGGGAGGGGTTTATTTAATTAATGAGTTAATAAAAAGGCGAAAAGAATTAGTTTGGCTAATAGTTTTTGTATTTGGGGTTAGTTTCGCATTCTTTCTTGAAGACTATTTTATCCAGCAACCGGCTCAGAAAGCAGCCGATATGGTTTATGGACCACGCGAAGTTTTTGGTTATTTGGAAGAGGTAAAGAATGATTATAACGGGATAATTATTTCGAAGAGTATTTCTGAAGCTCATATTTATGTAGCTTTTTATAGTAGGATTGATCCTAAAGAGTACCAAAGTCAAGCTGAGAAGTGGGGTTTCGAAGAATCTGGTTTGGTGTGGGTTGATCAAATGCCTGAATACAAGTTGGGGGAATACACCTTTAAAAGTATTGATCGGGTTTTTGATTTACAGAGAGAGAATTATCTGTTGGCAGGTAGGCCTGATGAGTTTCGCGAGGATGTGAATGTGAAGAAAATAATTTACTTTCCGAATAAGCAAGTGGCCTATTGGATCGTAAAGACAGAGGGAGAGATGTATGCGCGGGCTGAATAAATGGCTTTGGAAGAATAAGGTTTTTGTGTCGCTTCTTTTAGTTTCTGCGGGGTGGTGGTCGGTGGTATTGCGGCCAGGTGTGTTGATAGAAGAATGGAAAGGAATGCCAGCGAATTTGATGAGTAAAGTTGGGGCTGTGTTTAATGACGATAAAATGGCTCGAGTATTTGAATTGAGACATGTCGACTTAAACCATAAGGGTGAATTGTTTTATATTTCAAAGTTTTTATATAATAAATCTTGGTTGGTGGGCGACGAGTTTTTTTCAGGTCTTTCTTATTTGTCGCCTAGGTTTTATTTTCAGTCAGGGGATGGTGGTCAGCTTTCGCCGTCTGGAGTGGGACCATTGGTTTTTTTGCTATTTCCTTTTTGGGTTTCGGGAATTTTTCAGGTAGTTAAAAACAAAAATAGGGGAACAGTTTTTTTGATGGTAATGATGGGTACATTTTTAGTGGGGAAGCACAATATGGCTTTTTTGTTTCTATTAATGATTTGTAACTTGTATTTCTCATCAAAGGGACTTACTTTGATTAAGCAAGCACCTTTGAAGAAAGGGTTACTAATTTTGATCATTGGAGTCTCAATATATGAAGGAGGGAGAGCGTTGTGGTTAAGCTAAATAATTGGCAAGTTGGATTGTTGATTGTGTTTACTGTGGCGGTATTTTTTCGGTTTTGGAAGCTCTCAGATTTTCCTGTGAGTTTGTCTATGGATGAAGTAAGTATTGGTAATAATGCCTATTCGATTTTAAAAACAGGAAGAGACGAATGGGGGATGAAGTTGCCTCTGTATTTTAAATCAGTTGGAGATTATAAACCCCCGGTGAATGTGTATTTAACTATTTTACCGATTTTTTTGTTTGGTTTGAGTGAATTTTCGGTGCGATTTGTTTCGGCCTTAGTGGGAGCGATGACATCGGTGATAATTGTACTTTTGTTACGTGAGATGGGTTTTCGAAAATCGACAGCCTTGTTTGGCGGTTTTTGGGTGGCGATAAATCCATGGCATGTCCATTTTTCAAGAGCGAGTTTTGAAGCGGTAACAGCATTGTTTTTTGTTATTTTGGGTTTACTCATATTTTTGAAAGGGATAAGGAGAAAGTCACATTATTTACTGGGTTTTGGTGGGGTGTTACTGAGTATTTCGATGTGGACTTATCATGCGGAGAGATTATTTACACCAGTGTTGGTGCTTTTTTTGTTAGTGAATTACCGACAGAAGCTCAAATTTATATTTGAAAAAAGGAAGAAACTATTAATTGTGGTGGGATGGAATCTTTTATTACTTGCTCCTTTACTTTATGTTTCATTGTTCACACCGGCAATAAAAACTAGAGCTTTATCGACGTCTATATTAAGAGACCAGAGCTTGGTTAAAAATTTGCATAATGGTGAATACCTGAGTTTTGGGGAATTTGTGTTTGATAATGACGTTTATTTGATTTTTCGTCATTTTTTAGGTAAGTATCTTAATTATTATGATTTGAGGTTTTGGTTTTGGGATGGGCTTGGGATGACACCAAAGGGTTACCCGGGGATGGGACTATTTTATACTGTTGACCTGGTTATTATTTTAGTGGGGATAAGGAGGCTTTTTGTTGATAAAAAGTTACAGCATAAGAAGTTAATGTTTTTTTGGTTTTTTGTAGGGCCAGTTTCAGCGGCGTTAACAATGAATGAACAACACAGTTTGCGGGCATTAATCTGGCTGCCCGTATTTGTTTTTACGGCGAGTTTGGGTTTTGAATTTTTGACAAAAAGGAGACGTGTATATTTTGGAATCTTGGTAGCAGGTGTTTTGTATTTCGGAGATATGTATTTTCGACAGTACCCATTTTACTATTCTGAATATTGGCAGTATGGTCACAAAGATATAGCACTTTGGATTTGTGAGAACAAAGAAAATTTTAATGAGATAATAGTGACAGACACTTTTGGAAGTGAAGCGCCGATAAATACAGGGATACCATATGCCTACGTATTATTTTACTGTAAAGAAGACCCGTTGGCCTTTTTTGAAAATGGGAGGAAAATTAAGGGAGTTAGCTTTCGACGCGTGGATTGGAAAAATGATTCAACGCGGCAAAACACAGCATTGATTGGATCGAGGTGGGATATAAATCCAAACGATGTTCATCCGGAGAAATTAGTGAAGGTAACAAAATTTAAAAATGGAAAGGAGGCCTTTGTTTACACCGAAACTAATTAAGCTAATGCTGGTTGTTTTGATAATAATTGCCTTTGGGCTTCGAGCGTTTATGATTTCTTCGAACCCGCCGGCCTTGAATTGGGATGAAGTGAGCCATGGATATAATGCTTACTCAATTTTAAGAACTGGAAGGGATGAGTGGGGTAGACAGATGCCTTTGATATTTCGGGCGTATGGAGATTATAAATTACCAGGTTATATTTATTTGACGAGTGTGAGCGTGGCGGTGTTTGGGTTAAATGCTTTTTCGATACGGCTAGTTTCTGTATTGGCAGGGACAAGTTTAGTTTGGGTAACGTATTTGTTAACAAGTGAATTGTTTAAGAAAAAAGAACCATGTTTGTTCGCGGCGTTTTTAGTGGCGGTTGAGCCGTGGAGTCTGTTTTTGTCACGTGGGGCGTTTGAAGCAAACTTGGGAGCGGTTTTTTTTGTGTGGGGGTTGTACTTTTTGTTGAAGGGAGTCAGGGAGAAGAGCGATCTGTTTTTTTGGGGAATGACTTTCATGGGCTTGAGCGTTTGGGCATATAATTCTTACCGTGTTTTTTTACCATTTTTTTTGGTGGGTTTTGGGTATTTGTATCGAGAAGAACTGACCAATTTCGCCCAAAAGAGAAGGGAGATTTTTGCTATTTCGGTACTGGTTGGATTGATTTTATTTGGGGGTATGGCATGGCAGCTTAAGAGCAGTGAGGGACAAGCAAGATTTGGGTGGGTATCGATTATTGACTCGGGGGCAATTGCTGAGATTAATAATTCAAGAAATACTTCTGGATTACCATCTTTAACAAACAGATTAGTTTATAACAAGGTGACTTATTTTATCCCGAGGTTCGCCAAAAATTATTTTTTGCATTTTTCACCAAGTTTTTTGTTTTTTGATGGGGGAGATAACTATCAGTTTAGCGTGCCGGATTTTGGACTGATTTACCCGTTCAATGCCTTATTTTTGCTTTGGGGTCTTGTTTACTTGATAAAAGTGAGGACGAAGGGGTCGAAGTTAATTTTTACTTGGATAATATTGGCGCCTGTTGCTTCAAGTATGACGAGGGAAGCGCCGCACACGTTGAGGTATATTACTGTTTTGCCGGTGCCGATGATATTGGTGGCATTGGGGCTATTTAGTATAGTTGAACACAAGAAAAGAAAAGCTGTAATTTATGGTTTGTACGTATTAATTATCTTATTTTTCTTGGCAAATTATTTGGCAGTTTATTTTGGTGATTACCGTGAGAAATATTCAGAATCTTGGCAGTATGGATATAAGGAAGCGATTGACTATGTGGATGATAATTATGATAAGTATGACAAGGTTATTATGACGAAGCGATATGGTGAGCCGCATGAATTTGTGCTTTTTTATCAAAAGTGGGATCCTGAAAGCTATCGAAAGGATACCAACTTGGTGAGGTTTTTTCAGTCAAATTGGTTTTGGGTGGATAGCTTTGATAAATATTTTTTTGTAAATGATTGGCAGATACTAACTGGAGCGCAGGAGCGGATGTTTAGGCTTGAGAGTGGTATCCAGGTTGATTGTAATAATAAAAAGTGTCTACTGATTGCAAGCCCGGATTATGAAATTGTTAATTGGACTAAAATAAAGGAAATAGATTTTCTGAACGAAAAGAAAGCTTTTCTAATATATGCAAATTACTAAAAAATTGGTTCTAATTTTGGTGTTGGCGATGCTTTTGCGCACATATATGCTAAATTCAAACCCGCCGCATTTATCGCCCGATGAGGCGGCTTTGGGATATAACGCCTACTCGATATTAAAGACAGGAAAAGATGAGTGGGGGCAAACACTGCCCTTGATTTTTAAATCCTTTGGTGATTATAAGCCGGGTTCATATGTTTATTTGACAGTTCCCTTTGTGTGGCTTTTGGGTCTAAGTGAATTTGCAATAAGACTTCCAAGTGCATTGGCTGGGGTGGGGGTTGTTTATATTCTGTACAAGATTGTCGAGAAAGTTTTTAAAGATAGAAGTCTGGCTTTAATTTCGGCTTTTGTGGCAAGCACAAATCCGTGGTTGATACAGTTTTCAAGAGGTGCATGGGAAGTGAATGTTTCTTTGCTTTTTACTATGATAGGGGTTTATTTGTTTTTGATTGCATTAACAAGACCTAAATATCTAGTATTATCAGCGTTGTTTTTTGGATTGACACTCTTAACTTATCAGGGAGCTAAACTTTCAAGTGTGCTCGTGATTTTAGTTTTGGCTGGAGTTAATTTCAGGGAGTTTTGGCGAATAGACAATAAAATTAAAGTGATCTCTGTGTTGATTGGATTAATGGTGACTTTACCAATACTTATTGGAATGATTCAAGGGAAGGCAGGGCGACTAGAGGTGTACAGTGTTTTTTCATACCCAAGGAAAGGGGAAATATTGGAAAATTTTTTGAATGAGGGAGAAGTTGTTAAGGGGGGATTGACGTACGAATTGTTTTATTCAGAAGGGCTGAATTTTACTCGGGGAATACTTGGGAGATGGTTTAATCATTATTCACCTCGTTTCTTGTTTTTTGAGGGCGATTGGCAAAACCCAAGACATTCGGTGCCAAACAGCGGCCTGTTTCTACTGGGTGATTTGCCATTTTTAATTTTAGGTTTGGTGACTTTGGCTCGGATAAATGATAAGAGAGCTCGAAAATTGTTGGTTTTGTGGTTGGTGTTAACACCCCTTCCGGCAATATTGTCGCGGGATCAAGTGCATGCAGTCCGATCCATGAATTTGTCAATTGGATTGATAATAGTGATGGCTTTAGGTTGGCAGGCAATTTTGAAATTAAAGAAAAAATGGTTGATGGCAGGAGCACTGGTTTTATATGTGGGAGGTCTAGTTTATTATTTGGATGCTTTGATGATTCACCTGCCAAAGCATGATTCCAGACTTTGGGGGTATGGTTATAAACAAATTGTAGAGACGGTGACACCGATTCAAAGCAATTATAAAAGGGTTCTGATTCAACAGTCATATGATCAGCCATATATTTATTTCTTGTTTTTTCAAAAATATGATCCGGATAATTGGCAGGCACAGGCGGAATATGTACCGGGTGAAAATAAATTCGATGTGGGAAAGGTGGAAAAAATGGATAGTATTGTTTTTGGGCCCGTGGATTGGTCCCTTAATCGAGGGGATTCTGGATCTTTATATGTCGCCGATACAATTAAGATGCCAATTATTGATTCAACTGATGAGAGTCAATTTAAGCTGATAAAAGAAATAAAATATTTGGATAACAAATATGTAGCATTTCGAATAATAGAAATTAAATGAAAAAGCAAAAATTACTCTTATTCCTAATTTTGGGGCTGGCCTTTTTCCTTAGATTTTATCGGTTGGGTAGTTATCCGGCCCTTAATGCCGACGAAGCGGCAATTGGCTATAATGCCTACTCTTTGCTGGAAACTGGCCGAGATGAGCACGGAAATAGCTGGCCAATTCATTTTCAATCCTTTAATGATTTTAAACCCGGGCTTTATTTTTATGTAGTGATGCCGTTTGTGAAAGTGTTGGGGTTAAATGAGTGGGCGGTAAGAATACCTGGGGCATTAGCAGGAGCTTTAACAGTTTGGGTGGTTTTTCTATTGGTTATTGAATTATTTAATAATAAAAAACAGTCTTTACTGGCAGCTTTGTTACTAGCGATTAGCCCGTGGCATATTCATTTTTCGCGGGGAGGGTGGGAAGTTAATATGGCGACTTTCTTGATGACTTTGGGAGTCTACTTTTTTGTTCGTGCGAAAAAACAGCCAAGGTATTACGTTTGGTCGGTGACGGCTTTTGTGGCCTCTTTCTACACTTATCACGCGGTGCGAGTGGTAATTCCACTGTTGGGATTGGGATTAATTATTGCTTATTGGCGCACGATTTTAAAGAAATCAAAGATTATTTTAGTGTCTGGATTGGTCGGAGTAATTTTAGTATTACCTTTGGTACAAACAGTATTTACTCCGGAAGTAATATCAAGGGCGGCGGGGGTGGGGCTGTTTGCCGATACGGGGCCCTTGGCTAGAATTGAAGAACAGCGCGGCGAACATAGTGATTTTATGGGATTAATACCAAAGGTTTTACATAACAAGATAACAAATTATGGTTTGGCTTTTGCCCAGAATTGGGGAGAACATTATTGGGGAGAATTTTTGTTTTTATCGGGTGATGAGATTCAACGAAACAAAGTGCCAGAGATGGGACAAATGTATTTGGTGGAAGTTATCTTTATGATAGTTGCACTGGTAAGTATAGCGAGAAAGCCTGATCACTGGGGAACTGTTTTATGGTGGTTGGCGGTAGCGCCGGTGGCGGCCGCCTTGACGTTTCAGTCGCCACACGCTTTGAGGGCACATAACATGGTGATTCCGCTTATTATTATGAGTTCTTTTGGAGCTTTGAAATTTACTGAAATATTCAAAAGTAAAAAATTGGGTGTGGTGATTTTGGGATTATTGTTACTTTGGAGCTTTGTAAGGTACCAGAAGATGTATTGGATGCACATGGCTAAAGAATACCCGTATTCTTCGCAATATGGTGTGAAGGAATTGGTTAATTACGTTTCAGAGAGGGGGAATGATTTTGGTCAAGTAATTGTAACAAATAGATATGACCAACCGTATATTTTGTTTTTATTTTATTTAAAATATTCCCCAAGCGAATTCCAGATAGATCATGTGCTGACTCCGCGTGATGAATTTGGTTTTTCGACGGTGGAAAGATTTGGAAAATATAGTTTTATAGAGGTGATGTATGATAGGACAAAACCCGAAAATCCAAACAGTTTGATAGTGGGAATCGATGAGGAAATTCCAGATGCGGCAAACATAGTGAAAAAGATACATGGAAGTAATGGATATAAGTATTTTGAAGTGGTAGCAAACTAATGAAGTTATCTATTGTCATTTTGACAAGGAATGAGGAAAAAAATATAGATGGTTGTTTGGAGTCTGTAAAAGGAATAGCAGATGAGGTGATTGTATTAGATGAGCATTCAACTGATAAAACACAGGAGATTGCAAAAAAATATGGGGCAGAGGTTTATGAGGTAGGTCATGAGCCAATGTTTCATGTAAATAAACAAAAGGCTTTGGAGCGGGCCCGAGGAGAGTGGATATTCCAACTTGATGCTGATGAGAGGGTAAGTCCGGCTTTGGGAAAAGAAATACGAGAAATTATTGAGATGGATGATGCGACAATAGCGCAAAGAACTCTCCCAAAGCTTTTCTTGAAACATCAGAAATTAGTGGAAAAGCGTGATTCGGTGGGAATGCAAACTGGTGAGGTGGTGGCATACTATGTTCCAAGATTAAATTATTTTTTAGGGAAGCCCCTGAGGTACGGGGGAGTTTATCCTGATGGAGTGATTAGATTAGTCATGAAAGGAAAAGCTGGGTTTCCGGCGAAAAGTGTGCATGAGCAGATTGAGGTGGATGGCAAGGTTTCCTGGTTACTGAATGATTTGTATCATCATGATTCACCAACTTTGGCAAGATACTTCGCAAGATTAAATAGGTATACAGATTTGCATGCAATGGAACTGGTTGAAAAAAAAGCACCAAAAAACTTGGTTTATATGTTCTATTATGGATTTGTTAAGGGTGGCTTGGTTTTTTTGTCGATGTATTTGAGACATGGTGGATTTAGGGATGGAAGCCGTGGTTTGATGTGGTGTTTTTTGTCGGCGAGCCACTACCCGATTGCTTACTTTAAGTACTGGAGTATACAATGAATGTATTATGCTTCTGCCTGATAAGCGAGTTTTAATTACGGGATCATCGAGTGGAATTGGTGCAGCGACGGCAATACTGTTTGCAAAAGAGGGCGCAAAGGTAGCGATAAACTGCCGGAGTAAAAACGAAGAGGCGATGGAAGTGATCAACGTAATTCAAAAGATGGGTGGGGAGGCGATATTGGTTTTAGGTGATGTCGCGGTGCCAAGTGATGTGCGCCAGATGTTTGAAAAAGTGGCGAATGACTTTGGCGGGCTTGATATTTTGGTGAACAATGCGGGGATAGACAGACCTAATAAATTTGAAGAGATTACCATAAAAGATTGGGACGATACGATGAAGATCAATTTGTATGGGATGTTTTTGTGTTCTCAGGCGGCTCTGAAACTAATGAAAAATGGGGGAAAAATATTGAATACCGCTTCTGTTCGGGGTTTGCCTCATTGTGGACGCAGAGGAAACTTGGTTTATACAGTGAGTAAGGCGGCAGTAATAAGTTTTACGACGACTTTGGCGAAGGAATTGGCGCCTGACATACGAGTTAATGCAGTAGCGCCGGGGCCGACTAATACGAGAATTAGTAAGGTTTGGAGTTCGAAGACGAAAAAGCACAATGTAGTAAAGAGTCTTCTTAAGCGTTTGACTGAACCGGAGGACATCGCGAACGCGTTTTTGTATTTAGCCAGTGATGCAGGTGATGCACTAACTGGGGAGGTAATTGTGGTTGACGGAGGGTATAATCTTCAGTAAGGTGGTCACGAAGGTTGCGATAGATAGAGGAGCGTTATACGGAGGGCATGCCGTGCGAGGAATTGGGTTTTACACAAGGAATTTGATTGCGGCTTTGGAAAAACATAAAAAAGTTAAGTTGGTTGAGTTTGGAGAGAGGTGTGATGTTATTCATTACCCATATTTTGACCTTTTTTTTAGGACTTTGCCGATAAGGAAAAAAGTAAAGACTGTGGTGACAATCCACGATGTGATCCCTCTGATTTATCCTGAAAATTACCCCGCAGGGATAAGAGGAAAAATAAAGTTTCAAATACAAAAATATGCTTTGAGAAGTGTAGCACAAGTCATTACTGACACAGAGGCATCCAAGAAAGATATTGTGAGATTTTTGGGGGTACCAAAAGATAAGGTATCAGTTGTACATTTGGCGCCGGCCAATCAAGGGAAAGTAATCAACGACAAGTTTTTTTTGTCTAGAGTAATAGAAAAATATAATCTTCCAAGCAAATTTGCCCTTTATGTGGGGGATGTGAACTATAATAAAAATATAGCGAACTTGGTAAAAGCCTGCGCAAAAAATAATTTGAAGCTGGTGGTCGTGGGGAAACAGGCTAGAAATCTTGATCGGGGAAGTGACCTAAGAGATTTGATGGGGCCAATGGACTGGGTAAGGTTTTTAGTGGGTAAAGATCATCCTGAAGAAGTGCACTATGGGGATCTTCTGTCTGTTTTTGAGAAATATGAAGTGATGCGGTTAGGATATGTTGAGGAGCGGGATTTAATTGCGATTTATAATTTGGCAGCAGTATATTGTCAACCGTCATTGTATGAGGGCTTTGGTTTGCCGCCTTTGGAAGCGATGATGTGTGGTTGCCCGGTTGTAGCAAGTAGGACGCAGGCTTTGGTGGAGGTGTGTGATGGAGCGGCCATGTTTTTTGATCCTCATGACGTTAGTGATATGGCAGAAAAAATCGGAATGGCGCTCAAAGACAAGGTTAAAAGGGGCGAGCTAGAGGATAAAGGTAAGGCTTTGGTTGCGAAGTATTCTTGGGAAAAGGTTGCTAGTAAGACGGCGAAAGTATATGAAGAAGTGATTGGACATGAGTAAAGAAATTTTTGGGCGGATCGTGTGTGCTTTTGTGATTTGGAGGGCTGTTTTGTTTTTAGGATTGCTTTTCGGTCAAAAGTGGCTTTTTCTTCAGAATGATTTTTTGGGTGGCGGGAAAGGTTTGTACCTGGTGAACCCTTTTTTGTGGTCTTGGGTAAATTTTGACGGGGAGCATTATTTAGCAATTGCTCGTGAGGGGTATAAACCGCTAACATATTTTTACTTTCCGATGTATCCTTTGATGGTGAGAGGTGTGGCGAATTGGCTTGGAGGGTCGCTTGTGAGTTTTGCAGTGAGCGGTCTAATTATTTCAAATGGGTTGTTTTTGGGGGCGTTATTTGGTCTTTATAAATTACTTAATGTTGACTATAAAAATTTGGAAGTTTGGAGGATAATGTTTTTACTTCTTGTTTTTCCCACCTCGTTTTATTTTGGCGCATTTTATACGGAAAGTTCTTTCATGTTTTTAGCGGTGTGGAGTTTTTATTTTGCGCGACGAGGAAAGTGGTTATGGGTGGGGATCTTGGGTGCACTTGCGGCAGCGACGAGGGTGATTGGAATAGTACTTTTGCCGGCATTGCTAATTGAGTGGTGGTTGCAAAACGATAAAAAAAAGAAAGTGAATTTAGATTTGTTTTATCTGTTTTTGATCCCTATAGGCTTACTTACCTATATGTATTATTTGGCAAAAGTGGCGGGAGATCCGTTGGAATTTCTAAATAGTGTGGAGATTTTTGGAGATCAGCGGTCGGCAAGTTTAATTATGCTACCTCAAGTGTTTTATCGGTATGTTTTTAAAATTATTCCGAGCTTAACAAGTTATTGGCCGGTGGTTTTTGTGGTTTTGATAGAGTTTTTTATTGGTTTTACATTTTTGATGTTGAGTGTTCTGGGTTGGTGGAAGCTGAGGAAGAGTTATTGGATTTTTATGGTTGGGGGTTATTTGGTGCCAACGCTTTCGGGGAGTTTTTCTTCGTTACCCCGGTATGTTTTGCCGCTTTTTCCAGCATTTATTTTGCTTTCACACTATCTTGGTAAACTACCTATGGTTATGAAGGGTATGGTTTATTTAACGTTATTGGCTTTCTTGGTTGTGGCTTGCGCGATGTTTGTGAGAGGATATTGGGTAGCATGAAAAGAATATTAAATAATCCATTATTTTCAGGGTCGGCGGTGATGATCGGAGGCAGCTTGATGGCGAACGCCGTTAATTATGTTTATCATTTGGTGATGGGTAGGGTTTTGGGTCCAGTAGATTATGGGACACTGGCAAGCGTCTTTGCCCTACTTTATATAATTAGTATTGTGCCGCAATCGGCAGGCTTTGCGATTGTGAAATTTATTTCGTCAGCGAAGAACAAAGAAGAGGTGGCAGATGTGTATATGAGCCTTCGTAAGTTTGTTCTCCGTTTAGCGTGGGTGATGATGATTGCGGTGTTTTTTGTGAGTCCGTTTATGGCGAAGTATTTACACATTGAAAACGTGTTTACAGTGGCTCTGGTGGGACTTGTTTTATTTGCTTCGCTAATTACTTTGGTTTTGCAAACAACATTGCAGGGTTTACTTGTGTTTTGGGGTCAAGTTGGCCCTACTCTGGTTTCGAGTATTGGTAAGTTGGTGATGGGTTTAGGACTTGTATACATTGGCTGGGGCGTTTTTGGAGCAGTATTGGGGATATTTTTGTCGGTGATGCTAGCTTATGGGTATGGCCTATATTTGATCCGAACACAGGATTTTTCTCAAAAATACAAGCAAATTAAGTTGAAACCGTTTGTTGTTTATGCGTTTCCAGTATTGGTTCAAGCACTGGCCTTTACATCACTTTTTACGGTGGACCTTATCTTGGTGAAGCATTATTTGCCAGAGTTTGATGCAGGTCTTTATGCTGCACTCTCAACGTTGGGAAAGATTATTTATTTTGCCGTACAGCCGATATCAAATGTAATGTTTCCGATTGTTTCGAAGAGACGAACAATAGGTGAGAATTACCATCATGTTTTTTATCTCTCCTTTTTAATGGCAGTTGTTGGTTCAAGTGTGATTGTAGGATTTTTCTATTTGTTGCCCAATTTAGCCATTGGTGTTCTGTACGGTCAGGAATATTTAGTGGCGACGAAAGAGCTGGTTTGGATGGGTCTTTTTATTGCGATATACACGTTGAGTTATATCGTGGTGAGCTTTTTATTATCGATCGGGAAGACTCGCATCGTCATCTTGCCGTTTGTTGTGTCAATAATGCAGATTGTGTTGATTAATTATTATCATGGAAGTATTCTTCAAGTGATTCAGGTTTCATTGGGTTGTGCGTCGCTGCTTTTTGTAGGTTTGGGTGGTTATTTGGGTTATTATCAAGTAAATAAACTTTATGCAAAAAAGTAGTTCTAGAAGAAAGTTGCTTTCAGTGGTGGTTCCGGCTTATAGAAAAGAGAGAACAATAAAGAAAGATTTGGAACTGATTAATGAGACATTGAGGGATGGTCTGCCGGGAGAATATGACTTTGAAATTATTTGCGTGGTGGATGGGAAACTTGATGCTACGGAGGATGAGGCCAAAAAAGTAAAATCTGACAAGGTAAAGATATTAAGTTATTCTGAGAACCGAGGTAAAGGCTACGCAGTAAGATATGGAATGAAAGAGGCAAGGGGAGATTTGATTTCCTTTTTGGATGCAGGGCTCGAGATTAGCCCTAAGGGCATAATGATGCTTGTGGCACACATGGATTGGTATGAGGCGGATATTGTGGTTGGGTCGAAACGTCACCCTGTCTCTAGGGTAAATTACCCTTTTAAGAGAAAGGTGTTTAGTGTGGGGTATCATCTGGTGACAAAACTGATGTTTGGTTTGTCTTTGCGAGATACCCAAAGTGGTATTAAAATTTTTAAGCGAGAGGTGGTTGATGCAATTCTCCCACGACTACTGGTAAAGCGCTACGCGATGGATATTGAAATGCTGGCGGTGGCGAAGCATCTGGGGTTTGACAGAATATATGAGGCACCGATTGAAGTTCATTTTGATAAAAGTACGACAACGATTGATTGGAAAACGATATTCAAGATGGCGTGGGACACAACAGCGGTTTACTACAGATTACGAATACTACATTATTACGATAAGAAAAATGAGAAAGAGTGGGGGAAATATAGGTAATGGGATTATTGGTTGATGAGATTATGCATGGGGTGGTGGCAATGCCTTTTGCGGTGCTTCTTTGGTATAAGTCGAGATCTTGGCGACAGATAATGATTTTTTACTTAGTGGTTTACTTCATTGATGTTGATCATTTATTGGATTACTGGTTTTATTACGGATTGAAGTTTAGTTGGAACGAATTTATTTCATTGGATTTTTTTAGTGAGAAGGCGACGGTTTATCTTATTTTTCATGCTTGGGAGTGGGTTTTGATAATGTTTTTCTTCTCTGTAAAAAGGGGTTGGAAATCGATTGTGGCGGCGATGAATTTGGCCATTTTTGCCCATTTAGTTTGGGACATTCATAATTTTTGGAGTGTGGAGTTTTATTCGATAATATATAGAGCTATAAATGGATTTACATTTTAGAAAGATGAGAATATTAGTCTTATCATGGCGTGGCCCAAAACATCCTTTGGCGGGGGGGGCGGAGCAAGTGATGCATGAGCACATGAAGGGGTGGGTGGCAGCGGGACATGAAGTGACGCTTTTTACATCGAGTTTTAAGGGTGGAGATGAAAATGAGGTGATTGATGGGGTCAAAATAATTCGGAGAGGGAGACAGATTTTTGGAGTTCATATAATGGCTTTTTTCTACTACGTGTTAAGTAGACATGAGGAATATGATTTGGTGATGGATCAGTTTCATGGAATACCATTTTTTACACCACTTTATGTGAGAGGACCAAAGTTGGCGGTAGTTCAGGAAGTGGCAGGGCGTGTTTGGTTAAAAAATGAATTGCCGCGACCAATGAATTGGATTGTCGGGTGGATAGGATATTTGGGTGACCCGTTGCTATATTTTTTTTATAGACGGGTAAATTTCATGACCGGATCTCAATCTGCCAAAGATGATTTAGTTAAAGTGGGAATTAATAAAGAGCGTGTGACGGTTGTGCCCCATGGAGTAATTGTTAATGCGTTGGTAAAGACGCCAGCCAAAGAAAAAATAAACACAGTGATGTTTTTGGGAGCGGTAACAAAAGATAAGGGGATTGAGGATGTATTTGAAGTTTTTCGGAGGCTCAATGCAAGTGGTGAGTATCAATTTTGGGTGGTGGGAAAAGCTAGTGAAGCATATATTAAGGAGATGCAGGGAATTGAAAAGGAGATGAATAAGAGCTCTTTTCAGTATTGGGGATTTGTGAGTCAGAGAAACAAATTTGAGTTACTGGCCAGGGCGCATGTGATGATTAACCCGTCGATCTTGGAAGGTTTTGGGCTTGTGAATATTGAGGCAAGTGCGATGGGGACGCCGGTAGTGGCTTATAAGTCGAGAGGTTTGATCGATTCGGTAAAGGATGAGGAAAGCGGGGTGTTTTGTAAAGAGAACTCTCCGCAAGAGATAGTGAATGAAGTGGAGAAGTTACTGGGTGATTCAGCACGTTACCAAAAACTTTCGAAAGACGCTGTGGGGTGGAGTAAAAATTTTACTTGGGAAAGGTCTCGGAAATTGAGTTTGGAACTAGTTAATCGAATTGTTGCAGTGTAAGAGATTTCAAGAAAATAGTCTCTGAATTCGAAACTTAATACCCATGAAGTAAAGTTTGCCATACTTTGGTAACCATTTCATTAGCTTGAAACGAGAAATGCCATAAAGTCGGTCGCGCCAAACGGTGGGGACTTCGGAAATTTTGTACCCAAGATTGTGGGCTTTAATAACGAGTTCCATGGCAAACTCAAAACCGCCGTCGGTTTCGATCTCGATACTATTTACGACTTCTTTTTTGTACATCTTAAAGCTGTTGGTGAGGTCGGTGGTAGGGATGCCAAGGACAAAAGGGGTGGAGAGGCCAGCAAGCCTTGAGAGAGTAGATTTGAGAGCGCCACCACCGATTCTTTTTCCTCCTTTTGTATATCTTGTAGCGCAAACGACATCGTAGCCTTCTTGAAGTTTACGGTACATTTTGTTGATGGTATTTGGGTTGTCAGCTTTATCTGGGACCATAACAACAATAATTTCTCCTTTGGCACTTTTAAACCCTGCACGGATGGCATTAATGACACCGCGGCCTAGATTGTTTTTTACCAAGCGCACATAATTGAATTTTTTTTGAAGTTTTTTAACGACTGGAACGGTATTGTCCTCATCGAAGTCGTAAACGACAAGCACTTCGTAAGGATAATTTAGTTTTTTATCGATGGTTTCAATGGCCCAGGTTATATTTTCCTTTTCATTATAAACGGGAGTAATGATACTAATTAAAGGTTTTTCTTTTGGCATTTAGTTTTTGGTTAGTCAACCATATGATATTATGGCAGGGGTAGGTAGTGCAATGGTATTAAATTTAAAGAAAATTTATACGCATAGGTTTAACAGAACGGAGCATGCTCAGAGGGTGCGGTTGTGGAAAATACTGTGTGCTTATTATTTTCAAAAGCTAATATCAAAAGATGATACGGTGGTGGATGTAGCTGCGGGGCGTTGCGAGTTCATAAATGCGATTAAATGTAAAAGGAAGATTGCGGTAGATTTAAATGTTGAGACAAAAAAATATGCCGACAAAAGTGTGGAGGTGTTGAAAATCGATGCCTTAAAGCTGACCAGTAAGTTGGGGGGTAAAGTAAACGTGGTTTTTATGAGTAACTTCTTAGAGCACCTGGGTACAAAACGGGATGTATTAACTCTGTTTAATCAGGTTAATAAAATTTTGGTGTCCAGCGGCAGAGTGATTATTTTGCAACCAAATATTAACTTGGCAAAAGAAAAATATTGGGATTTTATTGATCATCATATTGCCTTAAACGATAAAAGTGTTGTGGAGGCCTTGGAGGTAAGTGGCTTCGAAATGGAAAGGAGTATTGTGAGGTTTTTGCCATATTCAACAAAGAGTATCTTTCCGATAAGCCCAGTGCTAGTTAAAATTTATTTATTGTTGCCTGCTTTTTTGAGACCGTTTGCTGGACAAAGCCTGTTTGTTGCCAGAAAGGTGACAAATGAGTAAGGGTGAGGTGTTGGTGACAGGTGGGGCTGGCTTTGTGGGGCGAGAGGTTGTTAAACAATTATTACGGAGAAAGTACGAGGTGGTGGTTGCTGATAGAAAAGAAAAAAAATATTCCCCTTCGGATAAATGCATTTATTTGGAGTTTAACTTGACCGATAAGAAGTTGGCTCAAAGAGCAATGCGTGGCGTTGACTATTGTTTGCATTTGGCCAGTGAAAGCGGGGGAATAGGTTTTACAAGACGTTATCCGGCAACAATATTGTCGGAAAACAATAAGATTAATGCAGCTGTTTTTGAAGCGGCGGCTGAGGAGAATATTAAGCGAATTGTATATATTTCTTCTTCGATGGTTTTTGAGAACGCGAAAAAGTTTCCGGTACGGGAAAAGGACTTGTCTAGTATTCCAACGCCAAAGACCGGTTATTCGTTCTCAAAATTGATGGGTGAGAGGTTGTGCGTGAGTTTTTGGGAAGAGTTTGGGCTTGAATACGCGATTGTTCGACCCTCAAACATTTATGGTACTGGTAGTTTTTTGAACAATGAGGAAGGTTTCGCACACGTAATACCTGATTTTACAAGGAGAATATTGTCGGGAAATTACCCAATGGAAATTTATGGGGATGGGCAGCAAACAAGGTGTTTTATCCATGTAAGTGATATCGCGACAGGGATTATTGCGGCTATGGAGTCGCCAAAGGGAATGAACGAAAACTTTAATATTTGCGCAACCGAGGAGACGAAGGTGATTGATTTAGCTCGTAAACTTTATGACATGTGTGGAAGTAAAAAACCGTTTAAAACAAGGCATCTAAAAAGTTTTCCAGATGATGTAAAAAGAAATTACTTGTCCAATAAAAAGGCACAGAAGTTACTTAGGTGGAGGCCCGAAAAGCAGTTCGATTATGAGCTTGAGAAGATTGTGAAATGGGTGAAGCGATCTATTGCTGTTTCGGGGAGCGTGTGAGGAGGTACCTGGAGGTAGAGAATAGACCCGTATGAATGGGGCCGGTGTCATAAAGGATTTCTAATTGTTTATTAGTTTGGGTGGGTGAATCAACCTTTACTGTTTCATAAAGATAAGGTGTGGTAGGAGTGATTTTTCTCCAAGTAGCCCATTCACCTGGTCGGATAGAATATTTTGTACCCCGTTCATTTGCAAGTTCGTAAAACGTTTCTTTGTAGTACCAATATTGAAGCCAAGATTCGTCGGGATAATACGTGTTAATTGGTTGTACACCAGTGTCAATTAGCTCGTTAAGTAGTTGCCATCGGATGCCGTGATCTTGATAGCGGTTTTTAGCTGCAGGAAGAGAAATATAAACCATCATTAAGAGAGCGACAATAACGCCTGGTTTGCTTAGAGAGAGATTTTTTGTAGAAATGGCAAGGGTAATAATAAAAAAAGGAATAATTGAAATTGTATATTGGGCCCAGTGGAAATAACCGAGGATAATCATCATGGCAACATGGATTACAAAGGTGGAGGTGACAAGCCATGAACCTGGATGACTGATCTTTCTTTTTAGTTTGTAGTTGATAGAGAGAAATATTGACATAGTTAGAATAAAAAGTGGTAAGAAAATGACGAGCCAGCTGGTTCGAAAAACACTGAGACCCTCGTGTGAAAAGATAGCGTGGTAGTAAATTTTGAAGCGATGTTCAAAAATAGTGTGGATATGGGTGGGGATTTTACTGATAAACATTTTACGGAAGATGGCAAATTGATAAATGAACCCAAGAGTGATTAGTGATATTAGGACAAACGAGAATTTGACAATTGGCTTTTTTCTTTTGATGACGCGGGTGTTGAATATCTTTTCGCCAGTCGAGCCAAAAATGATTAGCCAGATGGGAACTGATGTGTAGATGGCGTATTTCCAGTAGAGGTCGTAATACTGGGCGTATGAAACAAAATCGCGTGTGATCAGTTTGGGAACTTCAATTGTGAATTTGACTAAGTGGAAGTGGTAGTAAATTTCGATTGATAGGCAAAAGAAATAGATTAGGCTGGCAATCAAAATTCCCTTTTTAAATTTATAGATATTTAGAAAAACGGTTTTGAGTTTTGGAGGTTTGAAAATGAGAAAAATGGGTAGTAGAAAACCAATTGCGTGGTGAAAAAAGAAAATGACTCTACGGATAAATGTGGCGTAGTATCCGAAAGTAGTTCCGTACTGCCCAAGGTTGATGGGGAGTAAATAAGGGAGGATTTCGTGGGTAAAAATGTTTCGGACTTGATATTGACCGTTGGGCATGTTGTTTGGAATAGTTAGCCACTTGGCGTAAAGAGCATAGAGAATAAGAAAAGGAAGGAAGCAGGCAATGATTTTTTTAATGTTGATGTGACGAAGATCGTAGGTTTCGTAGAGAAGAAGAAAGAAAAGTGAGATAGGAAGAGCCAACGCGAGCTGTCGAATTAAATAGGCAAGGCCGGTGAAAATACTACCGAGAATGATGAACCGGTAACTGTTTTTTTGGAAGCCGTAAACATAGAAGGTTAGGGAGATAATAAGAAACGACATGTATGGTACTTCGGTGATAAACGAGTAAGAAAATGGAAAAACCCAGGGAAAAGTCAGGAGAAACAATGTAAAGATAATGGATCGCTCCTCGTTTAGGCTCATGCTTTTGAGAAGAAAATAGAACGCGATAAGACCAAAATATAAGATAAGGATATTGGTAATGTGGGTGAGAATAATGGAGAAGCCAAACATCTTTGCTAGGCTGGCGGCAATAACTGTGGTTGTGACTGAAGAGGGGGCGACCCAATCAGAGATCACTAAACTACTAGCGGCAATTGTGTCTTGAACGCTTTGGATATAGGCCCAATCGTCTTGGTATGTTTGGTTGCGCAAGGGAAGCATGTAGCAAAAAGTGAGAATGTAAACCGCAGTGATAATGAAGACTCCTTGAAGTTTACTTAATAATGTTGACATCTTATGTATTCATGGTTATGCTCAGGTCAGGATGAGAAAGTTAATGGGTTTGGTTGTGATGTTAGTTTTACTTTTGGTTCCTGTCAATGTTTTGGCTCAGGAAGAGGTGGGAAGTGAGGCGCAGCGAGAGATTGTTCAGGAAGTGCGGTCTTTTGACCTTTTTTGGCCGGTGGTGGCTGGCAAATTGAAAGGTGACGCAGTATACCCGCTGAAGCGTTTGAAGGAGAATATTCGGGGAATTCTGATTTTTGACGACTTCAAGAGGGCAGATTATTATAGTTTTTTGGCAACGAAGCGGTTGGTGGAAGGGGAGGCGTTGATTGGGAAAGGTGATGTGGAGGGTGGTAAAGCAATGTTTGGTGAAGTTGTGAAGAATTTGGAGATGGCTCGTGAGCGGGTACGTGTAGCGAAGCAAAATGGAAAGGGCATGGGTGATTCCGGATCTAATATGGTGAAACAGGTAACCAATATCGAGACTTTTTCTCTATGGTATAGAAATCAAGAGAAGGTTGAAGATAGATATTTGGATGACATAATTCAGCGAGTGGGTGAGGTTCGAGACGCGATTTGAGACATAGTTTGAGTTTGAATTTTTCCTTCCTTTTCTTTTTGTGAGGCGTAGAGACAGATTTCTTCAATGCCATGGAGCATATTTTCGGTGTTGTCGGCAAGATCAATGGGGTGGAACCAGAGATGAAAGAGAGTGCCATTTTTAATGGCGTGGTTGATACCAAGCTTGGCTCGTCGAACTCTGTAGTAAAGAGGAAGATATTTTCGTGGACCGCGACAGGAGAGAAAGTAAAAGCTTCCAGGGATGGCGACGAGTCCTTGGTTGGGTGTGGGTTTTGCGGTGTTGGGAAGAGGAAAAAGGAGGTCGATAAGCTGAAGGAAGGGAGATTGGTATTTGTTCGAGGTGCGGTAACAGGTGAAGCCAGCCTTTTTGAGAAGGTTGAGGTGGTTGACTTTATTTCTGGGGAAGACAAAAGAGGCGAGTTTAATTTGCTCTTTTTTGGCGAGAGCGAGACAGTGTAGGATATCACTTTCAGCTTTTTCCCGGGTTAATTGAGTGAATTCGCGATGAGAAAAGGAGTGGCAGGCGATTTCTTGATTTTTGTGTCGCTTAATTTCCTGGATGATATCTGGTGCTCGCCAAAGCTTACTCTCTCTATTTTTTGGAGAAGGTTGTAGATAGAGACTTCCGACTATGGCCCAAGTGGCGTGGATATTATATTTATCAAAAATAGTAAGAAGTCGCTTGACGATATCTCTAACCTTTGCGGCTCGAGTTTCAAAATCTTGGTAATTAATATCCCATCGGCCCCAGAGAAGTTCGGTATCTAGTGAAAGACAAAAAGTAGCTTTTTTCATTTTTCTTTGACGAGAAGCCAGAAAAAGGTGGGGGCGAGTTCTTTAGAAAGAGGGGCAAGAACTTTGGCAATGATGGCTCTTGTGCCTTTGATTTTATCATCAAATCCATATCGAGACGGACTTGAAAGAATCTTATCGGTGTAATCAATAACCTTGAATTTTAATGTTAGTTCTTTGAGTCCTGGTTTGAAGCGGGGTGATTCATAATATGCGTCGGCTTTACCAAACAAACGAACATAGTGGTGGGCAATGTTTTTGGGAAGGTAAGAAAGAAAGGGGAGGTTGTAGTGGGGCTCAATGGGCCAGAGGGCGTTTACAGCGGCGAAGTAGCAGGCGCCATTTGGTTTGAGGACGCGGTGGATTTCGGCCATTAACTTTTTTGCGTTGGGGACATGTTCGTAAACGTGTGCGCAGATAACAACATCAAATGAGGAATTTTTAAAAGGCAATTTCATAGCGTCTGCAAGTTGAAACTTGAGATTTTTCTTTTTGAAATTTTTTTTGGCGAAGTTAATTCCCTCCTGATCAATGTCGATACCGACAACTATTTTAAAATTTTTGGAGAGCTCGTGGGCGATGATGCCGGTGGAACTGCCGAGATCAAGGAGAGAGAGTTCTTGAAGTTTATCTTGACCGAAGTAGTGAGAAAGAAGTTTGATCATTCTCTCAGCCTTCTTTATTCGAGATTGGGCATCATACATTTGTTTTCTATGGGAAGCGTAATCCAGTTGGTAGTTGGTCATACTAGGGAAATTATACTTGACTTACGTTATTGCTGCATATACAATCGGTCCTATAATGGGGTTGCTACAGGAAAGGGTAGATGATTTAGAGGCTGTCTATCGGGCTGAAGTGGCTGAGCGACAGGTACTTGAGGCGTCTGTTCTAGAGAAATTGAAACCTTTTCCTGGGGACATTTTTCGGGATGATATACCGTTACAGGACTTGGTGGGTTATGCTACTCTAGCTTCTGCTGGAGATGATTACCAGGGTTCGTTTGAAAATGGTAACACAGAAATGTATCGAGGTTTTATGGCAGCGTTAGGGATTACCGAAAAGGAAAAAGAGCTTGTTGATAGGGCAATTCGTGGGTTAGCTTTTCCTTGGTTTGCGGGGCAGCCTTTGAATATTGTGACCACAGTTGGCGCTGCAAGAAGGTTTGTAGCCGAAGGGGACTTGGACAAGCTGCAGGGTTTTAGTAACCCTGTAAATTGCCAGATAGCTAGAGTGCTTTTTTCGTAAGTTGGTGGTTTATTTGCTACAATTGGGAGCGTAAATGGAGAGTGTTCGTGAAAAAAATGTTCTTGTGGTTGGGGCGACAGGGTTTATTGGGAAGAACCTGACTCAAGAACTAGTGAAAAGGAGGGCTCGGGTGAGGGCGCTTATTAGGAAAAAAAAGGAATGCTTTATTTTTGGTGATTTAAGGGTGCAGTGCTGTGTAGGAGACTTATTGGACCCCAACAGTTTGTTTATGGCCATGGACGACGTAGATATTGTTTTTAATGCTTCAGGGGCATTGCCACATCATCGTCTTATTGATAGCGATTATTGGAAAATTAACGTTGACGGTGTTGAAAATCTAATGCAAGCGGCACTGAGGAGACATGTTAAAAAAGTTGTTCATCTTTCGACGGTGGGAATTTATGGGGAACAGGTGGACAATGTTGATGAGAAAACGTTACCTAATCCAAAGGGAGCTTATGCTGAGTCGAAACTGGCGGGAGAGACTGTTGTTTCCGGATATCAGAGTGATAAAATGTCGACGATAATAATTCGACCAACGATTGCTTATGGGCCAGGTGATACGAGGCCAGTGATCCTTAGCCTTAGTAAACTAATCAAGAGAGGTGTGTTCATTCCGATCGGAAACGGGAAGAATTATTTTCATACGGTTTTTATTGCCAACTTGGTGGATGCAATAGTAATGTCAGCGACGAGGAAGGTGGCAGAGGGAGAATCGTTTATCGTTGGAGATGACCCGTGTCCAACAATTGGACAACTTTGGAATATAATGACAAAAATAGCAGAGAAAACACCGCCTAAAATTTATATACCTAAACCAATAGCTTATACTTTCAGTAAGCCATTTCCAGTGATAGCACGAAAGGTAAAATTTCTTACAACGAATAAAAGATATAAAATTGACAAGGCTAAGAGAATCTTGGGTTATAAACCTCAAGTGGATTTAACGGAGGGAATGGCAATCACTTTGGATTGGTATAAAAGTCGTAGTTTACTTTGAGAGATGACCAAAAACAAACCAAGAATTGCGATCTTTACGCACAATTACCCAGTTAATTCAAGAGAGAGGAAAGACGCGGGTATTTTTGTTTATGACTTTGCCCACGAGCTTACAAAACATGCGAAGGTCTTTATTTTTTGCCCTGATTTTGGTGGTGATAAAGAAAATTATAAAGATGTTCCCGTAACTTGGCTCAACTGGAAAGGGCCGAAAATTAAATTCGGCAACTGGCCAATTTATTCTCCAATTTCTGTTTTTAACTTTTTCAAACTGATGTATTTTGGTTGCAGAGAATCAGAAAAGTTTGTAAAGAAAAACAAAATAGATTACTGCCTGGCGGCGTGGGTGGTTCCTTCGGCGATGTTTGCATTGTGGGTAAAAATTCGGATTGGGACGCCGTATTTTGTTTGGATTTTGGGTTCAGATGTTAATAAATACACAAAGCTTCCGGTTTTAAAACAGTTTTCGATTGCAGCTCTGAAGCAAGCAAAAGCGAGGTTCGCAAATAGTTATTGGTTAATTGGTATTGTTGAGAAATTGTCAGGAAAGAGCTGTAATTATATGGATGCGATCACTAATTTTAGTGTAAGTAAGGCGAAGCCAGAAAAACTGAAACAAGATAAGTATAATTTTCTTTTTGTTGGGAGGCTAGAAAAAGTTAAAGGTCCTGATGTGCTAGTTAAGGCGTGTAATGAACTCAAAAGGGTTAGACCTGATTTTGTGCTTCATGTTTTGGGTGATGGCTCGATGAGAAAGTTTTTAGAAGGTTTGGTTGAAAAATATAAACTTACTAAAAACGTGAAATTCTATGGAAACGCGGACAAAGAAAAGGTGGCTGCTTTTATGAAGGCGGCGGATTGTCTTATGGTGACGTCAAGGACAGAGAGCATTCCGCTAGTAATGGTTGAAGCGGCGAGAGTTGGATTAGCAACGGTTTCGACTGATGTTGGTGATTGCAAGCGGGTGATAAAAAAGTATGACATTGGGTTCGTAGCAAAAAATGAAGATTCGCATAGTATAGCGAAGGCGATGGTTAGGGTGATGGGTGAAGGAAAACTTTTTAAAAAAAGAAGACAAAAAGGTTTGGCACATCTGTCAAAGAGTCGCTCTCAGAAGGTAGCGGTAAGAACTTTACTCTCCCAAATATATGAGAAAAATGTTTAAAAAAGTATTAATTGTGGGAGCGGGGATGGCGGGGGAAGATGTTTATAACGAGATAAAAAGGAGTCCTGGTTTGAACTATGAAGTTGTTGGTTTTATTGATGACGATGTCAAAAAACTGAACAAAAAAGTTAATGGGACAAGGGTATTGGGGAGCATTAGAAATTTGAAAACGTTGCTTAAAAAGTACGGGATCGATGAGGTAATCATTGCCATTCCGTCGGCGAGTGGGGAGAGGATTTTGGAATATGTGAGGGAATGCTCGGAGGCGAAGGTGGCATTTCGAATTGTTCCAAGGGTAAAGGAGATTATTGAAGGTAAGGCTCAAGTGAGTACATTGAGAAAGCCAAGAGTGGAGGATCTCCTCGGGAGGCCGGTGGTAAAGTCAGACGTGAGTGAGTTGAAAGACTTTTTTAAAGGTAAAACGGTGATGATAACGGGTGCTGCGGGATCAATTGGCTCGGAGCTGTCGCGTCAAGTGGCGGCTTATAGCCCAAAATTAATTATCTTTTTTGACTGGTGGGAGAATGGGCTTTGTGAGCTTCAGCTGGAGTTGACGAAACTTTTTCCTGGTTTCAAAGCGAAGTTTGTGATTGGCAATGTTCAGGATAAGGGAAAAGTTGAAAGTGTAGTTAAGAAGGTTAAGCCAAATTATATTTATCATGCGGCGGCCTATAAACATGTGCCCGCAATGGAAGATAGCCCTGAGGAGGCAGTGAAAAATAATGTTTTTGGGACTTTGGTGATGGCAACGGCGGCCAAAAAATATAAGGTGGAAAAGTTTGTGATTGTGTCGACGGATAAAGCAGCGCATCCGAAAAACGTGATGGGGGCAACAAAGTTAATAACAGAGGCGATTGGAAGGAAAATGAATTCAAAGAAGGGAACAAAGTTTATGGCCGTGCGATTTGGTAATGTACTTGGAAGCCATGGGAGCGTGGTGCCGATATTTGAGAGACAGATACAAGAGGGGGGTCCGTTGACGGTGACAGATAAACGGATGACGAGATATTTTATGACGATACCGGAAGCGGCTCAGTTGATATTAAAGGCCGCCTCGATGGGAAAAGGCGGTGAGCTTTTTGTGCTAGATATGGGGACGCCGATAAAGATTATTGAGTTGGCGGAGAATATGATTCGGTTGCACGGCATTGTGCCCTACAAAGACATAGAGATAGTTTTTACGGGGATCAGAAAAGGGGAGAAGTTACACGAGAAGCTTATCAATAGTAGGGAAAAGCTTTTGGCCACAAGAGAGAAAAGGATTTTTATGACAGAATCGTTAGGTTTTAAGATGACAAAGCTTTCAGGGGTATTGAGGTTACTTAAAAGTGATGTAGTGACAAACAAACCATTGAAAATTAGACGGCATTTAAGGGAGTTGATACCAACTTTGAGTAAGTAATGCGGTAAAATATACTTCATGAGAATAAAAGTGGCAGGTTTTTTAAGCGTAATTTACTTTTTACTACTTTTTTTTACCTTGCCGCATTACGGGATAAATTGGGACACAATTAATCACCTTCCCAGGGGTCAAGCTTATTTGCATTATTTTTTAACAGGTGAGAGGCGGTATGAAAGCTTGCCGACATGGAAGCCGTATTGGCAGAAGACCGAGGGTTTGGGAGTTGACACGGATCAAGTGGGAGATGAAATTAGCGGACGAAGTTACTATCAGCTTGATTCAAACCCTTTTGAGTGGTATTTGGAGATTGATGGTGATGGCCATCCACCATTGAGCGATATTTTATCAGCGGTGTTTAATCGGGTGTTGTTTGGTGAGTTGAGATTGGTCAACGATATTGATGCCTATCGGGTGTATGGGGTTGTATTGGCGGCTTCGCTGGTAGGATTGGTTTATTATTGGATAGCTGGTGTTTATGGTGGTCTTTCTGGATTGGTGGCGGCGCTTTCATTGGCGACATACCCGCTGTTTTGGTCGGAGAGCCATTTCAATACGGAAAAGGATGTTCCAGAGACGGTTTACTGGACTTTTATGATCTATTGTGTTTGGCGTGGTGTCACACAAAAGAATATTAGGTGGACACTTTTAAGTGGTGTGTTTTTTGGTTTGGCGTTGGGGACGAAGTTTAATGTTTTATTCGTTGGGCTGGTGATCGTGCCGTGGCTCACGAGTTATTGGTTAGGAAAGTATTGGGGGAGGAGAAAGGAGTTTTGGAAAGAAAATAGGAGAATATTATGGGTTTCCTTGGGAGCGATTTTATTGGGAGGTGTGATCTTTGTGGGGTCTTGGCCATATTTGTGGTTCAACTTTCCCGAAGGAGTGATGAGGGTTTTTGGTTTCTACCGGACGATTGGGATGACAACGAGTATTGACCCCAGATTTGTTGGGAAGTGGGTGATAAACACATATCCGATTCAGTGGATTCTTTACACGACCTACATACCGGTTTTGGTGTTGGC
>Ga0208958_1001086_pt1 | contig 28789 bp, 34 predicted proteins | sample RifOxyB1_FD_184032 | JGI IMG/M metagenome (GOLD analysis project Ga0208958, IMG submission 184032) | Soil microbial communities from Rifle, Colorado - Rifle Oxygen_injection B1 (SPAdes) | ecosystem: Environmental > Terrestrial > Deep subsurface > Rock core/Sediment | place: Rifle, Colorado...
TCGTCGGCATGCTGCTCGATCAACTGGGTGAGCTTCAGCAGCACCTTCTTGCGGTGGGTCGGCCGCGCGTTGGACCACGCGCCGGCGTCGAAACTGCGGCGCGCAGCGGCGACGGCGCGGTTGATGTCCTCTTCCTGGCCATCAGCCACCTGGCCCAGCACGCGCCCGTCGATCGGACTGACGCAATCGAACGTCTTTCCCGAAGCGGCATCGACGTACTTGCCGTCGATGAAGGCTTGCGTGCGGATCGACAGCGTGCCGGCCATCGCCTGCCAGTCCTGTTGCGTGCGGGGATTGCTCATGGAAGCTCCTGGCTGGTTTCCCTTCTCCCACCGGGAGAAAGTGGCGCGAAGCGCCGGATGAGGGGCGAGCGGAGATGCGTTGTCCGAATCATCCGGACGCCATCGCGCCTCACCCCAACCCCTCTCCCGTTGGGAGAAGGGCATGATTTCAGAACGTTGCCGGCGTATTCGCGCTGACGATCACCGCGTCCACATCGCCGATATTGCGGAAGCGGTGCGGCGTGCGGCTTTCGAAGTAGTAGCCCTCGCCGGCCTTCAGCACACGCACCTGCTCGCCCACCGTGACTTCCACTTCGCCGGCGATCACCACGCCGCCCTCCTCGCCGTCGTGCGCCAGCATGCTGTCGCCGGTGTCGCTGCCCGGCGGCATCACTTCGCGCAGGATGCACATCTGGCGCTGCGGCCGGTGCTGGCCGACGAGGAAGTAGTGGATGCCGTTGCTGCCCACGTCCGGCAGCTCGTCGGCGACATAGAAGGGACTGTCGGGCAGGCCCTTCTCCAGGTCCAGGGTGAAGAAATCGGCCAGCGAGATGGGGATGCCGTCCAGCACCTTTTTCAGTGAACTGACCGAGGGGCTGACCTTGTTCTGCTCGATCAGCGAGATGGTGCTGTTGGTGACGCCCACGCGCTTGGCCAGCTCGCGCTGGCTGAGGCCTTTGGATTTGCGGACCAGCTGCAGGCGTGCGCCGATGTCCATCACCACCCTGTCAGGAAAGCGGAAAGTGTTGCTGGATACTTTACACCCCAGGGCACGCCGGTCAATCCGGGATTTTCGGGCGATCCGCCAGAGAGATGAATGATGGAAGGCCGGCGCGCGCTTGCGGCGGGAATCCGACTTTCGACACGGTTGTAAAGTTTTTTCAACGCGCTAAGCTGCGCGCACCCGTCCCGTCCCCTGGAGCCGCGATGAGCGCCGACGACACCTCCTCCGCCCTGGCCGACCACTACGCACGCCAGAACCTGGAAGCGCCCGGCTCGCTCGATCACTTCTGGATGCCGTTCACGGCCAACAGGCAGTTCAAGGCCAGGCCGCGGCTGCTGGCCAGCGCGTCCGGCATGCATTACCGCGACGTCGACGGCAACGAGGTGCTGGATGCCACCGCCGGCCTCTGGTGCTGCAACGCCGGCCACGCCCGCCCGCGCATCGTCGAGGCGGTGAAGCAGCAGATTGGCACGCTGGATTTCGCGCCCAACTTCTCGATGAGTTCGCCGCTGCCGTTCAAGCTGGCAGAGCGCCTGGCGGCGCTTGCGCCCGGCGACCTCAACAAGGTGTTCTTCAGCAACTCCGGTTCGGAAGCCGTGGACAGTGCACTGAAGATCGCCCTGGCCTACCACCGCGTGCGCGGCGAAGGCCAGCGCACCCGTTTCATCGGCCGCGAGAAGGGCTACCACGGCGTCGGCTTCGGCGGCATGTCGGTGGGCGGCCTGCCGAACAACCGCAAGTGGTTCGGCCCGGGCCTGCCGGCGGTCTCGCACATCCGCCACACGCTGGACGTGTCGCGCAATGCGTTCTCGAAGGGCCTGCCGGCGCACGGCATCGAACTGGCCGAGGACCTGGAGCGGCAGATCGCGCTGTACGACGCCTCCACCATTGCCGCCGTCATCGTCGAGCCGATCTCCGGCTCGGCCGGCGTGGTCATCCCGCCGCAGGGCTACCTGCAGCGCCTGCGCGAGATCTGCGACAAGCACGGCATCCTGCTGATCTTCGACGAAGTGATCACCGGCTTCGGCCGCGTCGGCCACGCCTTCGGTGCGCAGCGCTTCGGCGTCACGCCGGACATGATCACCGCCGCCAAGGGCATCACCAACGGCTGCGTGCCGATGGGTGCCACCTTCGTGTCGGACCGCATGTTCGACGCCTTCATGAGCGGCCCGGACAACGCCATCGACATGTTCCATGGCTACACCTACTCCGGCCATCCGCTGGCCTGCGCCGCCGCGCTCGCCACGCTGGACACCTACGAGGAGGAGAACCTGTTCGACAAGGCGCTCAGCCTGGGCGACTACTGGCAGGAGGCGCTGCACTCGCTGAAGGGCCTGCCGAACGTGATCGACATCCGCAACTTCGGCCTGGTCGGCGCCATCGAGATGGCCCCGCGCGCGGGAGCGCCAGGCACCCGGGCCTACGACGTGTTCGCCCATGCCTTCCATGAGGGCCACCTGTTGACCCGGGTGACCGGCGATGTCATCGCCCTGTCGCCCCCGCTGATCGTGGAAAAGCACCACATCGACCGGATCGTGGATGTCCTGGCGGACACCATACGGGCAACCGCGTAAAATTACGGACCAACGGCCCCAGCGCTCCCCACGCGCGAAGCCCCATTCCCGCTACTGGAGAGCAACATGCTGATTGGCGTCCCCAAGGAAATAAAGAACCACGAATACCGCATTGGCCTTACGCCGTCCGGTGCGCGCGAACTGGTCTCGAACGGCCATCAGGTCATCGTCCAGCGCGATGGCGGCAAGGCCATCGGCCTGACCGACGAGCAGTACGTCAAGGCCGGCGCGCAGATCGTCGACACGGCCGAGGAGATCTTTGCCCGCGCCGACATGATCATCAAGGTGAAGGAGCCGCAGCCGAACGAGTGCGCCATGCTGCGCCCCGGCCAGGTGCTCTACACCTACCTGCACCTTGCACCCGATCCGGAACAGACCAAGGCGCTGGTCGCCTCCGGCGCCACCTGCATCGCCTACGAGACCGTCACTGACCGCAAGGGCGGCCTGCCGCTGCTGGCGCCGATGTCGGAAGTGGCCGGCCGCATGTCGATCCAGGCCGGCGCGCATGCGCTGGAGAAGGCGCAGGGCGGTTCCGGCGTGCTGCTCGGCGGCGTGCCGGGTGTTAAGCCGGCCGAAGTGCTGGTGATCGGTGGCGGCGTGGTGGGCATCAACGCGGCGCGCATGGCGATGGGCATGAACGCGCACGTCACCATCCTCGACCGCTCGCTCGACCGTCTGAAGTACCTGGACGAGCTGTACGGCCACCAGCTGACCACCATCTACTCCACCCGCGACGCCATCGAGGAACGCCTGCCGGACACCGACCTGGTGATCGGCGCGGTGCTGATTCCCGGCGCCGCCGCGCCCAAGCTCGTGTCGCGCGACCAGCTGAAGCTGATGCGTCCCGGCTCGGTGCTGGTGGATGTGGCGATCGACCAGGGCGGCTGCTTCGAGACCTCGAAGGCCACCACCCACCAGAACCCGACCTACGAAGTGGACGGCATCATCCACTACTGTGTGGCCAACATGCCGGGCGGCGTCGCCCGCACGTCGACCTTCGCGCTGACCAACGCCACCCTGCCCTTCGCCGTGCAGCTGGCCAACAAGGGCGCGAAGCAGGCGCTGCTGGACGACGAGCACCTGCTCAACGGCCTGAACGTGCATGCCGGCAAGATCACCTACAAGGCGGTCGCCGACGACCTGGGCTACGCGTACGTGCCGGCGCGCGAGGCGCTGGCGTAAACCGCCCCAGAATCCCTGTAGGAGCGCCCCATGGGCGCGATGCTTTGGGTCTCGAGGCACGAGCAACAGCATCGCGGGCATGGCCCGCTCCTACAGGACGACCCTATCGGAGACATCGCATGAGCCAGCCGTTGCAACATTTCGTCAACGGACAGCGGGTGGAAGGCGGCAGCGACCGCTTCGGCGACATCTTCGATCCCGCCACCGGCCGCGTCACCGCACGCGTGCCGCTGGCCTCGGCCGCTGACGTGAAGCGGGCCGTGGACGCCGCAGCCGCCGCCTTCCCAGCCTGGGCCGCCACCACCCCACTGAACCGCGCGCGGGTGATGTTCCGCTTCAAGGAACTGCTCGAAGCGCATGCCGGCGACCTGGCGAAGATCATCACCTCGGAGCACGGCAAGGTGCTGTCCGACGCGCGCGGCGAAGTGACGCGCGGGCTGGAAGTGGTGGAGTTCGCCTGCGGCATCCCGCACCTGCTCAAGGGCGAGCATTCGATGAACGTCGGCCGCGACGTGGACTCGTGGACCGAATACGCGCCGTTGGGCGTCGTCGCCGGCATCACGCCGTTCAACTTCCCGGCGATGGTGCCGCTGTGGATGTTCCCGGTGGCGCTGGCCTGCGGCAACACCTTCGTACTGAAACCGTCCGAGCGCGACCCGTCCGCCTCGTTGTTCATGGCCGACCTGCTGAAGAAGGCCGGGTTGCCGGATGGCGTGTTCAACGTCATCCACGGCGACAAGGTGGCGGTGGACGCGTTGCTCGACGAGCCACGCGTGCAGGCGCTGGGCTTCGTCGGCTCCACTCCGATCGCCGAATACATCTATGCGCGCGGTTCCGCAAACGGCAAGCGCGTGCAGGCCCTGGGCGGGGCGAAGAACCACATGGTCGTGCTGCCTGATGCCGATCTGGACGGCGCGGTCTCCGCACTGCTCGGTGCGGGCTACGGGTCGGCCGGCGAACGCTGCATGGCGATTTCCGTGGCGGTCTGCGTGGGCGATGCCACCGCCGATGCACTGGTGGCGAAGCTGGCGCCGAAGGTGGCGGCGCTGAAGATTGGCCCCGGCTGCCTCGATCCGGAGATGGGCCCGCTGGTCACCGGCGCCCACCGCGACAAGGTGCGCGGCTACGTCGATGCCGGCGTGGCTGAGGGCGCGGCCCTGGTCGTCGATGGCCGCGGCCACTTGGTCGATGGACATGCGGAGGGCTTCTTCCTCGGTGGCTGCCTGTTCGACCGCGTCACGCCGGAGATGACGATCTACCGCGAGGAGATCTTCGGGCCGGTACTGTGCGTGATGCGCGTACCCGACCTCGACGCCGCGCTGCGCCTGGTCAACGAGCACGAATACGGCAACGGTACCGCCGTGTTCACCCGCGACGGCGGCGCGGCGCGCGAGTTCGCGCATCGCGTCCAGGCCGGCATGGTCGGCATCAACGTCCCCATCCCCGTGCCGATGGCCTTCCACAGTTTCGGCGGCTGGAAGCGCTCGATCTTCGGCCCGCTGCATGTGCATGGCCCGGACGGCGTGCGCTTCTATACGCGCCTGAAGACCGTCACCGCCCGCTGGCCGGACACGCACGCCGCCGAGTTCGTGATGCCGACGATGAAGTAAAGTCGGGGCCGGTTCCCTCGAGGTGCTGGCCGATGTCCCTGCGTTCCCTCCGCATCCTGCTTTCCCTCGCCTGCCTGATGGCATCCGCGGTAGCGTCCTCTGCCGAGCCCGTCGCGCAGGTGCGCGTCGCCTTCGACCGCAACGGCGTGGTCAGTACCCGCGCGGAAGGCATGGCGGACCTCGCCACCGGCCGCAAGGTCACCGCCGACGATCCCGTGCGCGTCGCCTCGATCTCCAAGCTGGTGACGTCGATCGGCGTGATGCGGCTGGTCGAAGCCGGCCAGCTCGATCTCGACGCCGACGTCTCGACGTACCTGGGCTGGCCCCTGCGCCATCCACGGCACCCGGACACGCCGATCACGCTGCGCCTGCTGCTGTCGCACCGCTCCAGCCTGACCGATGCCGCCGGCTACTACGCCACGCCGCTGGGACAACCACTGAAGACGATCCTCGACGACCCGAAGGCCTGGGACGACACACACGCACCCGGCACGCACTTCCGCTACACCAACCTCAATTTCCCGCTGGTGGCGATGGCGATGGAGAACGTCACCGGCGAACGCTTCGACCTGCTGATGCGCCGGCTGGTGCTGGAGCCGCTGAAGCTGGATGCCTGCTTCAACTGGGAAAGCTGCGATGCGGCCACGGCGACGCGTGCCGTGGTGCTGTATCGCGACCGCGCACCGGTGCGCGACGAGAACCGCACGGGCAAGCCGGCCTGCGCCATGGTCGTCGAGGACGGGGCCGACTGCGACCTCGCCCGCTGGAAGGCCGGCGAGAACGGCGCGCTGTTCTCGCCACAGGGCGGCCTGCGCATCTCGGCGAATGGACTCGCGAAGATCGGCCGGCTGTTGCTCGGCGGCGGCGAAGTCGACGGGGTGCGCCTGCTGTCGTCCGCCAGCGTCGACGCGATGGTGGCGCCGCAATGGAGCTTCGACGGCGGCAATGGCGTGACGCACGAAGAAGACACCGGCGGCGGACAGAACCAGGCCTTCTTCTGCCGCTACGGCCTGGCCGTGCAGACTTTGGCGACTCCGACGACGGGATGCGGTGACGATCCGTTCGACGACGGGGTGGCGCGCGTCGGCCATTCCGGCGATGCCTATGGCCTCCGTTCCGGCCTGTGGATCGACCGCAAGGCGGGTACGGGCGTCGCCTATTTCGCCACCGACGCGGGCGGTTCGCGCGGCGGCGCGCATTCCGCGTTCAGCCTCGTCGAGGAAGCACTGGCGGCCGGCACCGCGCGCTGACCTCCCTGCGCTCAAGAACTCCCCGGACCGGCCGATACGGCCTACATGTCGAACCGCGCCGCATCCGCCGCGCGGGCAATACGATCCACGGGGGGATCTTGAAATGACGTCACGTCCGACGGTTCTGCTTTGCGATGACTCGCGCGCCCTGCGCATGCTGGCGGCACGCCAGCTCGACGATTGCGGCTTCCACGTGGTGGGCGAGGCCGGCAACGGCCATGAGGCGGTCAGCCAGTACCAGGTGCTGAAGCCGGACGTGGTGCTGATGGACCTGGTGATGCCCGAATGCGACGGCAAGCAGGCCCTGGGGCGGATCCTGGCGCAGGATCCCGCTGCGCGCGTGGTGATCCTGAGTTCGCTGGGTGCGCAGAGCGACATCGAGGAGTGCCTGAAGCTGGGCGCCAGGTCCTACCTGCAGAAACCCATCGATCCGGAAGTGATGGATCGCGTGCTGCACGAGGCGGTCGCCTGACCGGCGCGCACGTCCTTCCACCTTCCGTACGAGACCACCCGACATGGCAGCGAAATTCCTGGGCCAGTTCCTGCTGGAACGCGGCACCCTCACCCCGGCACAGCTCCTGGCCGCCCTCGACGCGCAGCGCGCATCGAATCCCCTGCTCGGCGAGCTGGCCATCCACCACGGCATGCTCGACGCCTTGCAGGCCCGCCGCATCAACGAACGCCAGCGCGCCGAAGACCGGCGTTTCGGCGACATCGCGCTGGAGATGGGCTGGCTGAGCGAAGGCCAGCTGGACGTCCTGCTCGCGGCGCAGAAGAAGGGCCGCAAGCTGTTCGGCCAGATACTGGTCGAACAGGGCGTCCTGACCACCGAGCAACTGGAAACCGAACTGGCCGCGCATCGTCGCGACCTGGACGAAGCCAACCACGCCCTGGCACTGGGCATCGCGGGCCATTCCCTGGCCGATGTGGTGACCAGTGCCATCCGCGTCTGCAACCGCCTGTTCCCGCGTCTGGTCGGCAGCCAGTGCCAGGCCGCCGGGATCGCCCACGATGCCGCACTCGACGCCTGCGAAGTCACCGCGCACGTGCGCATCACGTCCGGATCGGAGTCGCTGCTGGTCGGCGTGGGGTGCAGCCGCGCCACCATGCACGCCATGGCCTGCGCCCTGCTCTCGCTCGCACCGGAACAATGCGACGACGAACTGGCGGTGGACGCCCTGGGCGAACTGGTCAACGTACTGATGGGTTATGTGGTGCGCGATACCCTGCCCGACGACGCGGTTTACCGCGCCCAGCCGCCCTCCACCCAGTTGTCCGCGGCCGACCTGGCCGCCACCGGCCGCACCCTGGCGCTGGCGATGACGTCCCAGCGCGGCGACTTCGTGCTGATCGTCGGCTGATCGATCAACGTCAGGCCCGCGTCAGCCGCCACGCGCGGTGGATGCGGGCATTGCGTTCGAAATCGGGCGGAATCGTGCTGGCGCTGATGTCTTCGCAGCGCGCGAATTCCGCCACCGCGTCCTCGTCCAGCCTGAAGCGGCGGAAGTTGTTGCTGAAATACAGCACGCCGCCCGGTGCCAGGCGGGCGACGGCGGCACGCAGCAGGCGGACGTGCTCCTTCTGCACGTCGAAGTCGTCGGCGCGCGCGGAGTTGGAAAACGTGGGCGGGTCGCAGAAGACCAGGTCGTACTCGGCCTGCTCGGCTTCCAGCCAGCGCACGGCATCGGCCTGCACCAGCCGGTGCTTCGCACCGCCCAGGCCGTTCTCGGCCAGATTGTCCGCGCACCACTGCAGGTAGGTCGCCGACAGGTCCACGCTGGTGGTGCTCGCCGCACCCGCCACCGCCGCCTGCACGCTGGCCACACCGGTGTAGCAGAACAGGTTGAGGAAGCGCTTGCCGCGCGCTTCCTGCGCCATGCGCCGGCGCAACGGACGGTGGTCGAGGAACAGGCCGGTGTCCAGGTAGTCGAACAGATTGACCCGCAGCAGCGCGCCCGACTCGCGCACGACGATGAACTCATCCCGCTGCTGCATGCGTCCGTACTTGGACCCGCCTTTGCCGCGCTCGCGCGCCTTCACCGCGATCTGCTCCTGCGGCACGCCGAACACCTCGCGAGTGGCGGCCAGCAGTTCGCTGAAGCGGCGACGCACGTCGTGCTCGGGGATGCTCGCCGGGGCGGCGTATTCCTGCACGTGCAGGAAGGTGCGGCGCTGTCCGCCTTCTTCTTCGTAGACATCGATGGCCGCCGCGTATTCAGGCAGGTCGGCATCGTAGGCGCGGTAGCAGGTCACGCCCTCGCGCGTGCGCCAGCTCTTGAACTTCTTCAGGTTCTTGCGCAGGCGGTTGGCGACCATCTGCGCCCCGTCCGACAGCGGCCTGGCCTCGCGCGGTTCGCGCGCGGGCGTGGCGACCGGATCGCAGACGATCAGCGCGCACTCGATGGCGCCGTTGAACAGCTGGTACTTCTTGGCCGCCCGCAAGCCGGTGGCGTAGCCGAGGTCGGCGTTGCCGCACAGCAGGCTGGCGCGCCACTGCGGCACGGCGCGCTGCAGCGCATCGCCGAGCGCGCGGTAGAGATCGGCGTCGGCGGCGAGCCGTTCGTCGTAGGGCGGATTGCACACCACCAGCCCGCGCGGTTCCTCGCGCGTGGGCAGCTGGGCGATATCGCGCGTCTCGAACTGCAACTGGCCGGCGAGACCGGCGAGCACCGCATTGTCGCGCGCGGCGCGGATCGCGCCCAGGTCGATGTCACTGCCGAAGAACGCCGGCCGCAGCGCCTTGCGCCCGTCCGCTTCGCGCTGCACGGCGTCGGCGAACAGCGTGCGCCAAGCCACCGCATCGAAGCCCGACCAGCGGGTCGGCAGCGCATTGCCGTGGCGCTGCAGGCCCGGGGCCACGTCGGCGGCCATCAGTGCGCCTTCGATCAGCAGCGTGCCGCTGCCACACATCGGGTCGAGCAGCGCACCGCCCTCGTGGTACAGCGCCGGCCAGCCGCCGCGCATCAGCACGGCCGCCGCCAGGTTCTCCTTCAACGGCGCCTCGTTCTGCGCCTGCCGCCAGCCCCGGCGATGCATCGGACCGCCGCCTAGGTCGATCGAGATGGTCGCGCGGTTCCTGCGCAGCGACAGGTTGATGCGCACATCCGGCTGTTCCACGTCCACCGACGGCCGTTCCAGGCCCTGCTGGCGCAGCCGGTCGACCACGGCGTCCTTGACGCGCTGCGCCGCATAGCGCGCATGGGTGATCGCCTCGCCGGAGACGTGCGCATCCACCGCCAGCGTCAGTTCGGGGCGTGTGTGCGTTTCCCACGCGATCGCCATCACGCCGTCGTACAGCGCCTGTTCGTTCAGGCATTCGAACTCGGCGATCGGCCACAGCACGCGGCTGGCCAGGCGCGACCACAGCACGGCGCGCTGGGCGTCGACCAGCTCGCCGTCGGCATTTACGCCGGCGATGGTGGCGGTGGCCTTGGGCACGCCGAGGGCGAGCAGCTCATCGGCGAGCAGGTATTCCAGGCCCTTGGCGCAGGAGACGAAGAATTTCAAAGTGGAACCTCATGGTGGACGCCACCCCGGCGCAGGCCGGGATGACGGTCTTCAAAGCGCGGCGAGCAGTTGCCCGAACGCTTCCGCCGAAGCCACGACGTGATCGGACAGGCGATGTCCGTCATCGACCAGCAACAGGCGGGCACGGCGCGCGTGCGCCCAGTCGGTCACGGCCTGCGCGGGAATCAGCTCGTCGTCCCACCCATGGATGATGGACACCGGCACCGCGGCGGCGTCGAGTTCCGGCAACGGGCCCATCGTGATCGGCGGCGCCATCAGGAACAGGCCGCGCACCGGCACCTCCAGCGAGATGCGGCCGGCGATATAGGCGCCCAGGCTGGAACCGGCCAGCACCACCGGGCCGCGCGCAGCGGCCGCCTGCGCCAGCGAGCGCAGGCGATCCAGTCGCGCGACGACATCACCCAGCGAGCTGACCTCGCGGCGGGCGTCGAGATCGGTGTAGTCGGGTCGCTCGTGCGTCCAGCCCAGGCGCTCGGCCACGTCGGCCAACGCGGTGACCTTGGTGGCGTCGGGGCCGCTCTCGAAACCGTGCGAGAGGATGCAGTGACCGCGCATCACAGCGCCTCCAGCGCATCGCCCAGACCGAACGTGCCGCCTTCGACGATCCTGGCGCACAGGCCGCCGTGACCGCGCATGGCGTTGTAGCCGCCCGGACCCAGCGCGTCTTCCATGCGCGAGCAGGGGTCGCATTCTTCCGTGCCCTCGAAAACCGCCGTGCCGATACGGAAGCGTCGCTGCTTCAGCGCGATCAGCGGAATGCCGGAGACCACCACGTTCCGGCGCAGCAGCGCGGGCGTCAGATCGGGACGCTGCGCGAGCGCGGCGATGGCCGGCAGATGCTCGGCCTGGATCAGGGTGATGCCGCGCTTGCCGCTGCCGCCCTTGTAGCGGTCGCCGACCAGGCCGGCGCCGGCGATGGCTTCGACGGTCCCGGTGGCGATCATGGCCTCGTCGCGGGCCGGTCGCAGGCCGATCCATTCCACCTTGCCGGCACGCGGCAGGGTGGCCATCAGCCTGGCCAGCGGGGAGTCGGGATTGAGCGGCATGGGGAACCGGACAGACGAGGAAGGCCGCCAGTTTACCGGAGCGGGCTGCGGCCCGCCCCGCCTGCTAGCATCGGCGCATGAGCACCGAGCCATCCACTTGCGCCCCCACCGTCGACCCGCTGCCCTACGAGGACAGGCTTGATGCGCGGCCCCTGGGGCAGATCGACCTGGTGGTGATCCACTGCACCGAACTGCCCGACCTGGCGATGGCGCGCCACTATGGCGAACGCATCCTGCATGCGTCGGGCACCGGCAACAGTGGCCACTACTACATCGACCGGGACGGCAGTGTGCATGTCTACGTGCGGCCGGACCGCATCGCCCACCACGTGCGTGGCTACAACCCGCGTTCGGTGGGGATCGAACTGGTGAACACCGGCCGGTATCCCGACTGGCTCGCGCGTGGCAGCCAGAAGATGGAAGAGCACTACACCGGGGCGCAGATCGCGGCGCTGACCCGGCTGCTGGCGGAACTGCGGCGCGAACTCCCCTCGCTGCGCTACATCGCCGGCCACGAGGACCTGGACACTGCGCGCGAGCCCGCCAGCGACGATCCCACCGTCGCCGTGCCGCGCAAGATGGACCCGGGCCCGCTGTTCCCGTGGGATGCCGTGCTGCGTGCGACGCCGCTGGAAAGGCTGGTGCCCTGACGGGCCACGCACGGATGGCCGGTATAATCGCCGTCCGCCAAGACCCCAGGCCCTGCCGTGCCCGCACCCGAACCCGTCGTCTCCGAGCTGATCGAACTGCTGTCGCTGGAACGGCTGGAAGACAACCTGTTCCGCGGCCAGAGCCGCGACATCGGCACCAAGTACGTGTTCGGCGGCCAGGTGCTGGGCCAGGCGCTGTCGGCCGCACAGGCGACGGTGGACGGCAGCAACGGGGAACGCCGCGCGCATTCGCTGCACGCCTATTTCCTGCGTGCCGGCAACATCGAAGCGCCGATCGTCTACGAAGTGGATCGCACCCGCGATGGCGGCAGCTTCTCCGTGCGCCGGGTCACCGCCATCCAGCACGGCCGGGTGATCTTCTTCTGCGCGGCATCCTTCCAGGCCGAAGAGGACGGCGCCGAGCACCAGCTGTCGATGCCGGAAGTGCCGCAGCCGGAGGACATCGTCCCGGCGCCGGCGGTGCCCGCCGAGGTCATGGGTACGCTGCCGCCGAAAGTGCAGCGCTGGCTGTCGCGGCGCGGCCCCTTCGAGTTCCGCCACGTCTATCCGCGCGACGAACTGAATCCGCCCAAGCGCCCGCCGTTCCAGCAGGTCTGGTTCCGGCTCAGCGAACCGGTCGGCGATTCGCCGGAACTGCACCGCGCCCTGCTCGCCTATGCCTCGGATTTCCAGCTGCTGGGCACCGCCACGTACCCGCACGGCATCAGCTACTACCAGCCCAATGTGCAGATGGCCTCGCTGGACCACGCGCTGTGGTTCCACCGCCCGTTCCGCGCGGACGACTGGCTGCTGTATTCGATCGACAGCCCCAGCGCGAGCAGTTCGCGCGGCCTGGCGCGCGGGCAGATCTTCGACCGCCAGGGTCGCCTGGTGGCCAGCTCGGCGCAGGAAGGCCTGATCCGGGTGGTGCCGGACGCCGAAGCGGCCTCGGCCGTGCCGGCGAAGGACTGAGGCGTCCCGCATGCGGCAAGTCTTTTCCAGCCAGCGCATCGAAACCGTCGAGGGCGTGGCCAAGCTGCTGACCGATGCGGGCATTGCCGTGCATATCAGCAACGGCCGCTCCTACCAGAGCAAGCGCAGCGGACAGTTCAGCTATACCGAGCCGGTGAAGGCGCAGCTGCAGCCCGCCGTGTGGGTGCGCCACGCCGAGGACCAGCCGCGCGCGCGCGAACTGCTGCGGCAGGCCGGCTTGCTGGAGACCACGCGCCCTGGCCAGGGGCCTACGCTGACCTTCCGCAGCGCACAGGACACACCCGCCGTGCCGCAGCGCTCCTGGGCCTGGCGGATCCGCCTGGTGCTGCTGGCGCTCATCGCGCTGGCCGCCGCCATCATGTGGATGCGGCGACCGGTGCCTCCTCCTGCCGCTCCGACCCCCGCACCGACGCAGCCGGAGCCGGCGCCGGCTCCGGCCGACGAAGCGCCCGAGGAAGACCGCATCCGCATCCAGCCCGCCACCGGCGGCTGACCGCCCGGCCGTGGGATCCGGTCACATCCGTCGTCCCGACCCGTCAGGGTCATCAGCCCACCCGATGATCCTGACGCCATGAACGCCCTCGCCCTGGACCTGATGCTGCAGACCGAACTGCCCGCCGCCACGCGCGGCAGCCAGGAGGCCTATGGCCGCATCGTCCACGCCTGCCAGAACACCGTCACCGCCATCGCGCTGGCGATCACCCGCGATGTGCAGGCCAGCGAGGACATCGCGCAGGAAGCCTTCCTCAAGGCATGGCAGCAGCTGGACCGGCTGAAGAACACGGCCAGCTTCCTGCCGTGGCTGCGCCAGATCACCCGCAACCTGGCCCGCGACTGGCTGCGCGCGCAGCACGGCCGCCCGATGTCGGGCGAGGTGGCCGAGATCGCCATCGGCATGGCCGCCGATCCCGACCCGACGCCCGCCGAACGCCTGCTGCAGACGGAAGAGGAAGTGGTGGCGACCGACATCATTTCCTCGCTGCCGGAAGACAGCCGCGAAGCGCTGCTGCTGTTCTATCGCGAAGGTCAGAGTTCGCAGCAGGTCGCCGAACTGCTGGGCCTCAGCGACGCCGCCGTGCGCAAGCGCCTCTCGCGCGCCCGCGCCCTCGTGCGCGAGGAACTCCTGCTGCGCTTCGGCGAATTCGCGCGTTCCACGGCACCGACCGCGGCCTTCACCATGATCGTGCTGGGTGGACTGGTCGGCGCAATGCCGGCGGCCAGCGCGGCGACGGTCATCGGCTCCGGGGTGCTAGGCACGGGCCTGCTGGGCAAGCTGGGCACGGGCGGCCTGACCACCGGCGGCGTTACCGGCGGGGTGGCCGGCGGCTCGCTGGGCGTCATCCTCGAGCACGTCACCCACCATCCCGCCGCTCTGGGCGGCGCGGTGGGCGGCGCGGTGGGCGGCGTGATCGGCGGCCTGATCGGGTACGCCTTCACCTGGTGGTATCTGGCCCGCTTCTGCCAGACCGCGCAGGAACGCCTGCAGGTGCGCCGCTTCATGGCGCTCAACGCCAGCACCGGCGCGGCCTGGATGGTCGGCCTGATGCTGGCGACCCTGCTGGCCCCGGGATGGCGGACGATCCTCGCCGTCACCGTGGCGGGGATGTGCGTGATCAACTACCAGTACTTGGTCACCCTGCCCCGCATCATGGACCCGATCCTGGCCCATCCCGCCAACGCCCGGCGCCGGCGAGGCTACGAGTACATCATCGGCCGCAAGGCGGTGGCGCTGACCAGCGTACTCGCCCTGGCGGTGATCCTGTACGCGCTGGTGGGCAGCGGTCGCCTGACCTTCTAGTTCCCGCATCGCGCCGCCCGGGTCACACTCGGCGCCGTCGGTCGTCGTGCCTGCACGAACCGAACGAGCGGAGACCCGATGGACGCCCTGACGATCGAACTTTCCCTGCGTGATGCACTGCCGGCCGCCGCGCGCGGCGACCAGGCCGCCTACGGCCGCGTGGTCGCGCTGTGCCAGAACGCCGTCACGGGCATCGCCCTGGCGATCACCCGCGACGTGCACGCCAGCGAAGACATCGCCCAGGAGGCCTTCCTGAAAGGCTGGCGCCAGCTGGCGACGCTGAAGAATCCCGACAGTTTCCTGCCGTGGCTGCGGGAGATCACCCGCAACCTGGCCCGCGACCACCTGCGCGCGCAGCGCCGGCGACCGATGACCGGCGAAACCGCCGAGATCGCGCTCACGCTGGCGGCCGATACCGCGCCCACGCCTGCAGAAGCGCTGCTGCAGACGGAACAGGAAGCCGCGGCGCGCGAGGTCATCGCCGCCCTGCCGGAAGACAGCCGCGAGGTGCTGTTGCTGTACTACCGCGAAGGCCAGCGCTCGCAGCAGGTCGCCTCGCTGCTCGGCATCACCGACGCCGCGGTGCGCAAACGGCTGTCGCGTGCGCGCCAGTACGTGCGCGAAGAACTGATGGCGCGCTTCGGCGAGTTCGCGCGCGCTTCGGCGCCGTCTGCGGCATTCGCCAGCGGCGTCCTGGGCATGATCGCCATCGCGGCGCCACCGTCGGCGGGTGCGGTGGTCCTGGGCGCCGGCGGCGCAGCGGCCGGCAAGGGCCTGCTCAAACTGGTGGGGGGCGCGCTGGGCGCGGCCGCGTTCGGCACGCTGGTCGGCATCGGCGCGGTGTGGTTCGGCATCCGCAAGCCGTTGAAGGATCCGCTGGACGCTCGCGAGCGGCGGGACCTGGTGTTCTACGGCGCGTTCTGCACCCTGCTGATTCTCGGCTTCATCGTCGGCATCATGGCACTGACGCAGGTGCGCGGCTGGATGCCTCACCTGGGACTGACCCTGGTCTACATGGGCGGCATCTGCTGGGCCAGTGCGATCTGGCTGCCGCGCATCCTGCGGCGGCGTCAGGCCCGTGACCTTCAGCGCGACCCGGAAGGCACGCGGCGACAGATAGAACGCCAGCGCTTCTGGCGCGTGTGGGGGCTGGTGATCGCGATCGGACTCGCAAGTGCGGGCGTGATCGCCGGATTGGTGATGTCCGGCCGCCTTGCGTTCTGAAGCCCGATGGCGCGTGCACCCGGATGGCCGGGTGCACGCCGTTCCGCTCAGCGGCGGGCAGGCTTGCCTGCCGCCAGCTCGTCGCTGGACAGGGAACCGTCCTTGTTGGCGTCGAGCGCGTCGAAGCGCGAGGCCAGGCGGCTGTCCTTCACCTCATCGCGCGACAGGCGACCATCCTTGTTCGCATCCGCCGTCGCGAAACGCGCGTCCATGCGGGCCTGCCTGCGCTGGCCGGCCTCGGCGCGGCGCGCAGCGTGGGCCTGGTCGATCTCGGCACGGGTCAGCTTGCCGTCCTTGTCGGCATCGGCCTTGGCGAACCACGCGTCCCGATGCTGCTTGCCGCGCAGTTCGCGGTCGACGCGATCGATCGCGCCATCCTTGTTGGCATCCAGCGTGTCGAAGCGTTGGGCGAACGACGGATCGGCTGCCGCCTCGGCACGGCTGACCTTGCCGTCGCCATCCGCGTCCAGTTTCCTGAAGGCGATTCCGCCACGCTCGCCACCGCCATGGCGGCCGGGACCGCGCATGCCCTTGCGTTGCGGGCGTTCCTCGGCGCTGAGCTTGCCGTCGCCATTTTTGTCCAGGTCTGCAAAGCGTTCGACCAGGCGCGGATGCGCGGCGGCTTCGGCCTTGTCGATCACACCATCGTGGTTCGCGTCCAGGCTCGCGCGCGCCGGCTTGTGCGCGCCGCCTGCCTGGGTGGCGGCCAGCGCGGAACCGGCGCCGAGGGCGGCCAGCACGGCCACGAAAAGCAGGGTCTTGCGATTCATCATGTTCTCCTGAAGACGCGGCGCCAGATGCGCCACTGGCAGGGAGAACGCCTGCCTGCGCGCCGGGTTGACGCGCTGACGGGCGCGTTCAGCCGGCGGACGGTCGCGACCCACGCGACGGGAGCGCCGCAGTATGCTGCGGGCATGCCCCACGCCCTCGCCCGCGCGCTGTCGATCTTCGGCCACCCGATGCTGGTGTTGCCGCTGGCCGTGGTGACGCTCGCGCTGGCACGTGGCGAGCGCGTCACCGCGGTCTGGTCGGCAGCGGGATTCGGCGCGTTCGCCGCCCTCGTCATGGGCTATTCGGCGTGGCAGGTGCGGCGCGGCCGCTGGGCGCACGTGGATGCCAGCGCGCGCCACGAACGGGGGCATCTGAACCGCTTCCTGTTCGTGGCGCTGGCCGCCGGGGCGGCGCTGGTGGCATGGCGCGGCACGCAGCCGGTGTTCGCGCTGGGCATGGCGATGTCGGCGGCGATGATCCTGGCCGCGATGGCCACCGCGCGCTGGTGCAAGCTGTCGCTGCACATGGCGTTTGCGGTGTTCGCCGCCTGGCTGCTGCGCGAACTCGGTATGGCCTGGACGCTGGCGGCCCTGTTGTTCGCCGTCGCGGTCGCGTGGTCGCGCCTGGCGCTGCGCCGGCACGAGCCGCGCGACCTCGTGGCCGGTGCGATCGCGGGAACGCTGGCGGGCGCCGCATTCTGGCCGCTCGCCGCGCGCTGGATGCCATGACCATGGGCGAGAATACCCAACCGATCGACGACCTGCGCCTGTTCCACACCGGCGAACACCCGTGCGGCTACTGGCCGGACCGGGTGGCACGCGACCTGGTGCTGGATCCGCGCGATCCCCGCCTTCCGCAGCTGTACCCCGACGCGCTGTCGTGGGGTTTCCGCCGCTCGGGCGACATCGTCTACCGCCCGCACTGCCGGCAATGCCGCGCCTGCGTGGCGGTACGCATTCCAGTGGCGGATTTCGCGCCCGACCGCAGCCAGCGGCGCTGCGCCGCGCGCAATGCCGGCGTCGAAACGCGCATCGTCGCCGCGCTGCGGAGCGACGAGCACCTGGCGTTGTACCAGCGCTACCTCGCCGCGCGGCATCCGCTGGGTGGCATGGACGAGCATGGCGCCGTCGAGTTCGACCAGTTCCTGGTGGGCAGCTGGTCGCGTGGCCGCTTCGTGGAACTGCGCGAGGCGGGCGAACTGCTGGCGGTGGCGGTGACCGACGTGATTCCCGGCGCGCTGTCGGCCGTGTACACCTTCTACGACCCCGCACAGGAAGCGCGCAGCCTGGGCACGCTGGCCATCCTGCGGCAGATCGAGTGGGCGAAGCGCGACGGCTATTCGTATCTCTACCTCGGCTACTGGATCGACGGTCATCGCAAGATGGACTACAAGCGGCGCTTCCGGCCGCTCGAGCACTTCGACGGCCGCCAGTGGCGCCGCGCCGGGTAGGTGACGCCAACGCGGGGATGTCATCCGTGCATGGCATCATGGCGGCATGCGAATCCCTGCCGCCCTGTTTCCGATGATCCTCGCCCTGGCCGCCTGCAGCGGCGCCGCCCCGCAGCGCGGAGATGCCCCGCCACACGAGACCCCGATGCGCGTCGCCACTTACAACACCTCGCTGTTCTCCGACGAGGCCGGCGGCCTGATCCGCCAGTTGGAAGGTGACGATGCGCATGCGCGCAAGATCGCGGCCGTGCTGCAGAAGGTGCGGCCCGACCTGGTGCTGCTGAACGAATTCGACTACGACCCGGCGCATCGCGCGGCCGACCTGTTCCAGCAGCGCTACCTGGGTGTCGCCCAACCCGGTGGCGGCGAACCGCTGCGTTATCCGTACCGCTATCTCGCGCCGGTGAACACCGGGGTGCCCAGCGGGCTGGACCTGGACCGCAACGGCAGCGTCGGCGCCCAGGGCCGCGAGCGCGGCAACGACGCCTGGGGCTACGGCCTGCACCCGGGCCAGTACGGCATGCTGGTGCTGTCGCGCTTTCCGATAGAAGAGGCCGCCGTGCGCACGTTCCAGCTGTTGCGCTGGAGCACGCTGCCCGGCGCCGCCAACCCGATCGATCCCACCACCCGGCAGCCGTTCTACACCGACCTCGTCTGGACGCAGTTGCGGCTGTCGTCCAAGTCGCACTGGGACGTGCCGGTGCGCACACCTGGCGGCACGGTGCATTTCCTGGTGTCCCATCCCACGCCGCCGGTGTTCGATGGCCCGGAGAACCGCAACGGACTGCGCAATGCGGACGAGATCCGGCTGTGGCGCGAATACCTGACGCCCGGTGACGCGCCCTGGTTGTGCGACGATCAGGGCCGCTGCGGGTGCTTGCCCACCGATGCGCGCTTCGTCATCGCCGGCGACCTCAACAACGATCCCGCCGATGGCGACGGCCAGCATGAGGCCATCGTCGAACTGCTCGAACACCCGCGCGTGCTGCGCATGGCGACCCCACGCAGCGAGGGTGGCGAGGAGACCGCGCTTGCGTATGCCGCCAAGGGCATGCAACGCCGTGGTGCGCCCGCGCACGTCACCGGCGATTTCGGACGCCGCAACGGCGCCCTGCGGCTGGACTACGTGCTGCCATCCACGGGCCTGACGCCCGTGGGCAGCGGCGTGTTCTGGCCGAAGAAGAGCGATCCGGACGCCGCCATCGCCGATGGCAGCGATCACCACCTGGTGTGGGTGGACCTTACGCTGTAGGCGTCGAGGCGGACGCGGAGGCGACGCGCGGACCGAAACCGAACACGGCTTCGCTCTGCGCCGATACGATCATCCGGATCATGCTGCCGGGCACCATCAGTTCCACCTGCACGTCGTGGCCTTCGGCGTCCTTGCCCACCAGGGTCATTTCGGTGAAGGCGCCGCCGGTGTCGATCTCCCGGCAGAAGATGTGCGGGCCGCCGGGCTGGCTGGTCAGGTAGGGCTTGATCGCTTCGCCCAGGGCTTCGAGCGCCTGCGGGAAGAAGAAAACCGCGTAACCGCCATGGCCGTTCATCGCGCGCACCTCACTCCAGTTCGATGGTGATGGCCGCGGCGGCGGCGCGGGCCTTGGAGCGGGCGATGTCGACGTCCTCGCCCCGCGCCAGCGTCACGCCGACACGACGGTGGCCTTCGACGCGCGGCTTGCCGAACAGGCGCAGCGCGGTGTCGGGCTCCTCCAGCGCGCCTTCCACATTCCCGAACACCGGCACGCCGTGACCGTGCGCCAGCATCGCGCACGAAGCCGACGGGCCGCTCTGGCGAATCACCGGGATCGGCAGACCGAGGATGGCACGCGCGTGCAGCGCGAACTCGGACAGGTCCTGCGAGGCGAGCGTGACCAGGCCGGTATCGTGCGGACGCGGCGAGACTTCGCTGAACCACACCTCGTCGCCCTTCACGAACAGCTCCACGCCGAACAGCCCCCAGCCGCCCAGGTCGTCGGTCACCGCCCGGGCGATCTGCTGGGCCCGTTCCAGCGCACGCGGCGACATCGGTTGCGGCTGCCAGCTTTCGCGGTAATCCCCATCCTTCTGCCAGTGGCCGATGGGTTCGCAGAACGCGGTGCCATCGGCGTGACGCACGGTCAGCAGGGTGATCTCGTAATCGAAGTCGATGAAGCCCTCCACGATGCAGCGCCCGGCGCCGGCGCGGCCGCCGGTCTGCGCGTAGTCCCACGCGGGATCGATGTCGGACTCGCTGCGCAGCGTGCTCTGACCCTTGCCGGAAGAGGACATCACCGGCTTCACCACGCACGGCAGACCGATGGCGCGCACCGCCTCGCGGTATTCGGCCTGCGTGTCGACGAAGCGGTACGGCGAGGTCGGCAGGCCCAGCGTCTCGGCGGCGAGCCGGCGGATGCCTTCGCGGTCCATCGTCAGGCGCGCGGCACGTGCGGTCGGGATCACCCGGGCCGCGCCCTCCGCTTCCAGCGCGACCAGCGTCTCGGTGTGGATCGCTTCGATCTCCGGCACGACCAGATGCGGCTGCTCCCGGGCGATCAGGGCACGGATCGCGGCCGGGTCCAGCATGTCCAGTACATGCGAACGGTGCGCCACCTGCATGGCAGGCGCGTCGGCGTAGCGGTCGGCCGCGATCACTTCCACGCCCAGCCGCTGCAGCTCGATGGCCACCTCCTTGCCCAGCTCGCCTGACCCGAGCAGCAGGACACGGGTGGCGTGGGGAGACAGCGGCGTTCCGAGCGTGACCATGGGCGACTTCCAGGAAAGGGGGGCGCCAGTGTAGCGGCCGGCCCGACGGATGGTGGCCCGGACCGTTGACATTTGATATCAAATTGATATCTGATAGACCCAAGCCAATCCAGGGGACCGACCATGCTCCATGTGATCAAGCAGATCCAGCGTCGCTGGCCCGCCCACGCGCCCCGGATCATCTGCGGCCTGCTTCTCCTCTCCGTGGCCCTGCTTGCGCTGGGCAGCGGCCTGTCGCTGCGGTAACCCTGTCCCGAGACCAAGACCATGAAAGAGAACGCCAAATCGTCGCTGCCCGGAATTCCCACCCTGCTGGGCCTGCTGGTGCTGGCACTGGGAGTCGCCGCCCTGTTCCTCAATGGCGCCGCCCACAAGCAACCTGTGCCCATGGTGGCAGCCGCCCTGCTCGGCTTCGTCGTGATGTTCCTGATGGCGGGCCTCTACAAGCTGGAACCCAACCAGTCCGCCGTGCTCAGCCTGTTCGGCAAGTACGTCGGAACGGTGAAGGACAACGGCCTGCGCTGGAACAACCCCTTCTTCAGCAAGCGCAAGGTCTCGCTGCGCATCCGCAACTTCGAAAGCAGCCGGCTGAAGGTCAACGAGCTGGATGGCAGCCCCATCGAGATCGCCGCGGTGATCGTGTGGCAGGTGGTGGATTCGGCCGAAGCGGTGTTCAACGTGGACGACTACGAGAGCTTCGTGCACATCCAGTCCGAGGCCGCGTTGCGCGCCATGGCGTCCAGCTATCCGTACGACCAGCACGAGGAAGGCCAGATCGCGCTGCGCAGCCATCCGCAGGAAATCTCGCAGCATCTGCAGGAGCAGATCGCCGAGCGGCTGGGCAAGGCCGGCGTGGACGTGATCGAAGCGCGCATCAGCCACCTGGCCTATGCGCCCGAGATCGCCCAGGCCATGCTGCAGCGCCAGCAGGCCAATGCCGTGATCGCCGCGCGCACGCGCATCGTCGCCGGTGCGGTGGGCATGGTGGAGATGGCCCTGGCCGAGCTGCAGAAGAACGACGTGGTGAAGCTGGACGAGGAACGCAAGGCGCAGATGGTCAGCAACCTGCTGGTGGTCCTGTGCGGCGAACGCGGCACCCAGCCGATCGTCAACGCAGGCTCGATCTACTGACAGGCGCCACGCCATGCACGCGCTCGCACCCCTCGTCCTCGCGCTCTCCGGCCTGCCCGCGCTGCTCATCGGCGCGTGGGTGAGCCGGGCAGCCGACCCGCGTTCGCGCGGCATGGCCCTGCACTGGGTGCTGATCGGCCTGGCCATCCAGGCCGGCGCGGTCGCCGTGTACTGGGCGGGGGGCGACGACCGCCTGGCGCAGGGCGCCGTGATCGCGATGGTGGTGCTGGTCAACGCGCTGATCGTCTCGATGGTGCTGCAGCTGCGCCGCAGGGGTAAGCGCCGGTGAGCGAGAGGCAGGACAAGAAGGCCTATCCGCTGCGCATCAGCGCCGACGTGCTGACCGCGGCGCAGCGCTGGGCCGACGACGAACTGCGCTCGCTCAACGCGCAGATCGAGTACGTGTTGCGCGACGCGCTGCGCAAGGCGGGAAGGCTCCCCAGGACCGGCGCCGCGCCGGACCACCCCAAGAAGGAATCGCCATGAACCACCGATGGAACCACAAGGTCGTCGAAATCCCGTACAAGATGTTCGCCGGCAAGCTGACCGACCGCATCCAGCAGGAACTGGACAAGCTGAGCGCACAGGGCTGGGAACTGGTCAGCACGCTCTTCATCGAACACGAAGTCTCGGTGCGGCTGTTCTTCAAGAAGCCCGCCTGATCCCCACCGCACGGAGTTTTCCATGCAGCAGCCGCAGGACTTTCCGGTCGCACCACTGTCGACGCACGCGAGTGGGTGGCTGTGGTTGCCGCTGGTGCTCGCCATCGGCGCCGCCACCGCGGCGATGACGCTGCAATCGGACACCCCGCCACCGCTCGCGGCCTGGCTGACCCTGCCCTTCATCCTGCTGGTCGGCGTGGTGCTGGCCGTGGCGATGCGGCGGCGCGCGATCGTCCTGGACAACCGCGAGCTGCAGGTCCGCGCCACGTTCTACACCAAGCGGTTCGCCATCGAGGCGGTCGACCTGGACAAGGCCCGCGTGGTGAGCCTGGAAGAGCACACCGAGCTTTCGCCCACCCTGAAGACCAACGGCTTCAGCCTGCCCGGACTGAAGGCCGGGCATTTCCGCCTGCGCAACCTGGGCAAGGCGTTCTGCCTGGTCACCGATCGCACGCGCGTGCTGACCCTGCCCTTGCGCGACGGCAGCCTGGTGCTGGTCAGTCCCGAGCGGCCGGCCGAGCTGCTGGCCCGGCTGCGCGAACTGGCGGCGCCGGTGACCCGCCGCTAAGCTGCGGGCATGCGCCGCCTGCCTGCCCTGCCCCTGAAGTCGGTCCTGCTCAACACGTCGCGGATCGAACTGTGGCCTGCCGGCCTGCTGCGCGCACGCAGCAATGCGGATGCCCGCGTGCTGGCGGGCGCGCACGCGGTGCTGCGCCGCAAGCACGATGGCCGCTACCTGGCGGCGGTGTCCGCGCGCGGCGTGCATCCGCTGGTGACCGGCCTGCCGCGCCAACCCGGCCTGCACGAGGCATGGGATGCCCTGGACCGCTTCGAATCGACCAGCCGCGGTTTCGACGCCGATGCCCAGGGCGCGCTGCCGCTGCACGCCCTGCAGGAACGCCTGCACGCCCTGGGACTGGATGCCGACGCCTACGCCGCACGCACCGGCCTGGCCCTGGTGGCCGAACCCGCCGCCCTCGCCTTCGCAGGACCCGATCGCTATCGCCGCCCGCTCTGGCTGACGCGCGCCGCCGCACGCGGATGGCAGGCCATGCGCGCCGCCGCCGCACACGATGGGGTGGTGCTGGAGGCCATCTCCGGCTATCGCAGCCACGACTACCAACTCGGCATCTTCGAACGCAAGCGCGCGCGCGGACTGAGTGTGCAGGAGATCCTCAACGTCAACGCCGCTCCCGGCTACAGCGAGCACCATGGCGGCCGCGCCCTCGACATCGGCACGCCGGGAGAGCCGCCGGCCGAGGAATCTTTCGAACACACTCCCGCCTTCGCCTGGCTCACCCGGCACGCCGGCGATTTCGGCTTCGTCATGAGCTACCCGCGCGGCAATCCGCACGGCATCGTGTACGAGCCGTGGCATTGGTACTTCGCTCGGCCATCGCTCGCTTGACGGGAAGGGGGTGGAGCGGACACGCTCGCCCTGGGCCTTTCTGAACTGCCCTGTCGTCGACCGCATTGGGGGGCGTGTGACTGGCCCCATCTCCATGGCCAGGAAGGACCTTGATGAACCCATCCAACCCTTACGAAAGCCCGGCGGCCGCGATCACCGAAACGCGTCTGCCGTTGGAGCGTGACGTCCCCGAAGAGATTTCGCATCCCATCAAGCATGGCTGGGTGGCGGCATGCGTCTCTTGCGTCATGACACTGATCGTCACCTTGATCGCACTCTCGGGCGATTCAGCGGAAACCACCCATGCCGCCTGGAACTTCGTCGACGTCGCCCTGATCGCCGGCCTCGCCTTCGGCATCTACAAGCGCAGCCGCACAGCCGCCACCATCATGCTCGCGTACTTCGTCCTGTCGAAGGTGCTGGTCATGATTGACACAGGCATGCCCTCTGGACTGGTGCTGGGCTTGGTGTTCGCGATCTTCTACTTCCGCGCGATGACGGCGACATTCCGCTACCACCGCTTCCTTCGCGAGTGGAAACGCAACCCACCGGCGCCGAAGCGCTCACTGAGCGAAGACCCACTGTTCGCGCCGAAAGCCAGCGACGCCTGACGCCGCCTCAATCCTGCGAGCGCTTCGTCGCTGTCTTCGCTTCAGTGCCGAAGTCGGCGATGCGCCACAGGTACTGCGCCGCATAGGTGCGGTAAGGGCCCCACTTCTCGCCGCGCGCCAGCAGTTCCTTCGGCGTGGGCGTGAGCTCCTGCCGGTCGACTAACTGCGCGCCCTTGCGCACGCCCAGATCGTCGACCGGCAGCACGTCCGGGCGTCCCAGGCGGAACATCAGCATCATTTCCACCGTCCAGCGGCCGATGCCGCGGATGGGCACCAGTGCGGCGACGATGTCGTCTTCGCTCATCACCGACATCTGCCGGAGGGTCGGGATCTCGCCCCGCTGCTCACGCGCCGCCAGGTCCCGCAACGCCAGCGTCTTGTTGCCCGAGACGCCGCAGGCCCGCAAGGCCGCATCATCGATGCGCCCCAGGGTGTCGAAGTGCAACCGCGTGCTGCCGATGGCCGCCTCCACGCGACCGACGATGGTCGCGGCCGCCTTGCCGCTGAGCTGCTGGTAGAGGATCGCGCGCGCCAGCGCATCCACCGGGTCGAACGGCTTGCGCCAGCCCGGTTGCGGCTCGATGTAACCGATCCGCTTCATCCACGTGCCGAGCTTGCGGTCGCGCCGGCTCAGGTGGTCCCAGGCCTGTTCGGTATCGAAGCCGCGTGCGTGCCGGGGCATGTCAGCGGCGGATGGCGTCGACCGCCCACAGCACCCAGCCCAGCATCAGCATGATGCCGCCGGCAGGCGCCAGGCGCGTGCTGGTCCCCAGCATCGCCCCGGCCACCAGGCTGCCTGCGAACAACAGGGTGCCCAGCAACAGCAGCGACAGCGCGGCCTTGCCCATGCGGCGCGTGGTCCCCGCACCCAGCGCCGCCAGCGCCAGGCCATGGCCGAAACCGAACAACGCCGCCGTCTGCAGGTTCGACTGCGCCGGCCCATCGCCGACGCCATGCGACGCATAGGCCGACAGCCCGACTGCGGCAGCGGCCAGCAGGCCACCGGACAGGGCCAGGAAGGAGGGTTTGCGTTGACGCCGGTCGTAGTTCATGGATTCAGCGGACCTCGCGGGGAGACCGGCATCCTGCCTGGGGCGGAAGGCATCGCGGAAAAGCCGATGCCCCTAAACGCAACGCGCCGCATGAAGCGGCGCGTTGGAAGCATACCTGTCATCGCAGATGCAGGCCCGGGGGGTGTTACTGCTTGACCGCCCAGTAGATGTCGAACTTGCCGTCGCCCTCGAAGGCGCCGTCGACGCCGGACTTATAGGACTCGAACGGACGGTCGACCACTTCATGGCCGGCGGTGACCGCCCAGGCACGCAGCGCGTTGCGCTGGTTGTCCAGTTCGGCCATGTAGCCGGTGTAGCTGGCGAAGGCGAGCTTGCGCGGCTCGGTGCGCACGTACTCGACCGGGGCGCCCGAGGGGATGGTGACCTTCATTTCGCCGGTGGAGGCGACCGGGGCCGGCGCGGCGGCCGGGGCGGCTTCGCCCTCGGCGGCGGCGTCGGCCTTCGGCGCGGCCGTGCCCTTGCGGACCGGCTGGGCGACGTCGAAGGCGTACTTCTCGGTCCCGTAATCGGTGGTGATGATGCGCACCGGACCGGCGGCCACCAGGCCATTGGCCTCCATCACGCGCTTGATCCACTCCTGGTTCTGCTTGATCGAGGCCTTGATGGCATCGTTGGTGCGGTCGATGTTGCCGGCGTTCACCACCAGCAGGTCCTCGGCGGGCAGTTCGACCAGCTTCAGGTCGGTCAGCGGGCTGCCTTCGGTGCGGTAGTCGAAGTTCGGCACCGTGGCCAGCATGTTGGTCAGCTTGGACAGGCCCGCCTTGACCGCGTCGCCGACATGGCGGCTGACGTACATGCCGGCGTAGCGTCCGATCAGGTTCCAGCCATAGGTGACCTGGTAGGTCTGGGTGACCTTGACGTTGCGGTTGTTCTTGCCCGTGGGCTCCAGCGCGAAGGTGCTGCGCTTGTCGGTGCCCATGCGCTTGTCGGTGATCGCGTAGACGATCTTGCCCGGGCCGCCGGTCGGGGCGGGACGCTCGCTCTCGACGATCTCCCAGCTGCCCTGGCCCCAGGCCGGGTTGGCGGAATTGAAGTCGACCTTGGCGCCGACGCCGGTATTGTCTTCGCCACCGGAGTAGCTGAGTTCGTTGGCCGCGCTCGGGACCAGCGGGTTCCAGTCCTTCAGTCGGCGCACGTTGTTCAGCGTGTCGAACACGATGGTCATGCGGCGGTTGGTCTCGACGCTTTCCTGCAATTCGCGCGAGGACGGCAGGATCAGGCCGATCACCAGAAACAGCGCCAGGACCAGCGCCAACGCAATCACGAACTCGATCAAACGGGTCATTCAGGAGTCTCCGGGGGCCGGTGCCTCGGCCGTGAAAAAAATGCACCGCGCATCCTAGCAGGGTTGCCGGGCTTCGCGCAGCCCATCTGACACCGGTTGGCCGCCCTATTCCGGGGCGTATGGAACCCCGTGCGGGTCGCGGCCGGCATGTCGCTGCGGAATCCGGTCCGAGGGCGTGCCCTTGCATGAAACAAGGGCCGCACCGCGTGCGTCACCCGGTCCCGCGGACGGCGGAAGCCCTCTGCACGGCCGCGTCAGGGCTCGCCGCCGCGCTCAGACGAGCTGCAGTTCGAAGGCCTTCAACACCGCCCGGGTACGGTCGCGCACGCCCAGCTTGGACAGGATGTTGGACACGTGGTTCTTGATGGTGCCCTCCGCTACGCCTAGTGAATTGGCGATCTCCTTGTTGGAGAAGCCGCTGGCCATCAGCCGGAGGATCTCCGTCTCGCGGTCGGTCAGCGGATCCGGGCGGTCCAGGCTGACGAATTCGTTGCGCATGTGCTCCAGGCCGGAGAGCAGGCGCTGGGTGACGGCAGGCTGCACCAGCGAGCCGCCATCGGCCACGGTACGGATCGCGCCGACCAGCTGCTCCAGCGAGACATCCTTAAGCAGATAGCCCTTGGCGCCCGCCTTCAGGCCGGCCAGCACCAGCTGGTCGTCGTCGAACGTGGTCAGGATGATGGTCGGAGGCAGCTGTCCCGCCCGGGCCAGGGCCTGGAGCGCCTCCAGACCGGACATCACCGGCATGCGCATGTCCATCAGCACGACATCCGGCTTCACCTGCGGCACCAGGTCCACGGCCTGCTTGCCGTCGGCGGCCTCGGCCACCACCTCGATGCCGTCGTCCAGCGCCAGCAGGGAGCGGATGCCCTGGCGCACCAGGGTTTGATCGTCGACCAGACAGACACGGATCACGGGGTTCCTCCGGAGCTGAGCTCGGGTGTGGGTTCGGGTGGGGAAACGGGAAGAGGGGCGAAGGCCGGCGCGGCCTCGCTGACGGGCAGCTCGATATGCAGGCAGAAGCCATGGCCGGGCCGCGTTTCGATGCGCAGCGCGCCGCCGTACTGGGCCAGGCGTTCACGCATGCCGGTCAGGCCGTTGCCGGCCACCACCTGCGGGCTTCCGGCACCATCGTCGCGGGCATCGATCAGGATCCTCGCGCCGTCGCGCCGGCAGTGCAGCCACAGGTTGCGCGCGCCGGCATGGCGCACGGTATTGGTGATGATCTCCTGCGTGCAGCGCAGCAGGACATGGGCGCGATGCGGATCCTCCAGCGTCAGCGGCTCCTCGATGTCCATGTGGATCGCGAGCGAGGGGACCTTCTCGGCCAGCGGCACCAGGGCCGCACCCAGGTCGATCGCGCCACTGTCGCGCAACTGGCTGACGGCTTCGCGCACGTCGGTCAGCAGCAGCCTGGCCAGGGTGTGCGCCTGGCGCACGTGTTCCTGCGCCCTCCCCTCGGTCATGTGGCCGGCCACTTCCAGGTTCAGGCTGAGGGCGGTCAGGTGGTGCCCCAGCAGGTCGTGGAGTTCGCGGGAGATGCGCGTGCGCTCGTTCACGCGGGCGCTTTCGGCCAGCAGCACGCGGGTGGCGCGCAACTCGGCGTTGAGACGGCGCTGCTCCTCGCGGGCCTGGGCCTGCTGGCGCGCGACGTAGGTGGTGATCATCACGAAGGCGGCAAAGCCCACGTAGAACATGGACTGGAACAGGGCCTCCCAGAACGTGAACTGGTCCCGGGTCATCGTCATGAAGGCCGGCACCAGCGCCACGTGGGCCGCGATCAGCCAGGCCATGAC